>Ga0209371_1000116_pt1 | contig 135524 bp, 119 predicted proteins | sample AgamicAtAmrz_FD_187165 | JGI IMG/M metagenome (GOLD analysis project Ga0209371, IMG submission 187165) | Agave microbial communities from Guanajuato, Mexico - At.Am.rz (SPAdes) (version 2) | ecosystem: Host-associated > Plants > Roots > Rhizosphere | place: Guanajato, Mexico | collected... | reverse complement strand
GTGGCTGAGCGGCCGCCTCACCCCGCCTCAATCGCCTACGTACAGCGATCTCGTGCTGCTCCCAGGCAGGTCGAATGAGGAATGCATGCGCTTCCTCGACGCCAGGACAGGTTGTTCGAGGTGCCCTTCAGTCGCGACGCGGGCCCTAAAGACCAGCGACCGGCGCGCCGCCCGCCCGACCCCGCAGCAGCGCCGAATCGACCGGCAGGTGCATGCGCAGGCGGCCGGCGACGCAATCGATGCGGAAGTGCCGCGAGGTCTCCGGTTCGCCGTCCAGGTTCAAGGTCAGCGGCATGGCCGCGTCGATCCGCACCCACGGCAGCTGCGCGCGCACCGCGACCCGCTCCAGCGCGGCCTGCTTGCCGGAGGTGACCAGCGTGCCCAGGGTCGCGGCGACTTCGCCGCTCATCTCCGGGACGATGGTCAGGTCGAGCAGGCCGTCGTCGAGCAGCGCGTCCGGGCACAGCGCCTGGCCGCCGCCGGCCTGGCGCCCGTTGCCCAGCCCGAGCGCGATGAATTCGCCTTCCCAGGCGAACTCAGGCCCCTCGAAGCGCGCCTGGATCGGATCGATCTGGCCCAGCTTGCCCATTCCGGTGATCAGGTAGGCCAGGCCGCCGAGCATCTTCTTCAGACCCTCGTCGGTTTCCACCGTGACCTGGGTGCCGAAGCCGCCGCTGGCGACGTTGGCGCACCAGTGCGGCCCGTGCTCGGCCTCGATGCGCAGCAGGTCGATGGCCACGGCTGGCGCCTGCGCGACCAGCTCCAGCGCCGCCAGCGGGGTATCGGGGATGCCGGCGGCGGTGGCGAAATCGTTGGCCGTGCCCAACGGCACCAGGCCCAGCGCCGGCAGCGCCGCGGCATCGGCGTCATGGTGCGCGAGCGCGCTGGCCACTTCGCTCAAGGTGCCGTCGCCGCCGGCGGCGACGATGCAGTCGGCGCCGTCGGCCACCGCTTCGGCCACGTAGCGTTCGGCGTCGCCCTCCTCCCAGGTCACCCGCACCTGCAACTGGATGCCGCGCTCGCGCAGCACGGACACGGCTTCGCGCAGCGGCTCGTCGCCGGCCGACTTGCCATTGAGGATCAGACGCCAGTGCGGTGCTGCCATGCGGACCTTCCCGAGATCAGGCCTGCAGCCTAGCCGGCGACGGATGCGGACATCGTGAATGCGCGGCGTGCCGGCGCGCGGGCCATGGGCACTGCGCTCGGCATGCGCTGCGGCGAGCCATCGGCGCCGGCTGGCCTGCCGTGGTCGGCACCGGCGCAGCAGCCGACAATCAGCGCGATGTCGGCCGCGCTGTCATACGCACGTCACCGATCGCCCGGAATATAAAAGGCCATAGCAAGGACGACGGATGGAGGCAGGATCAGCCTCCGATATCTCCCAGGGGGCCGCACTGGCGACAGTGCGGCTTCTTCTTTTTGCGCGCCGCTCAGCCGGCCGCGAACCGGGCCAGCGCCTCGCCCTGCAGGCGGTACACGGTCCATTCGTCCTGCGCCTGCGCGCCGGCGGCCCGGTAGAAGTCGATCGCCGGCTGGTTCCAGTCCAGCACCGACCATTCGAAACGGCCGCAGCCCTCGGCCACCGCCTGCCGTGCCAGATGCTGCAGCAGCGCCTTGCCGGCACCCACGCCGCGGTGGGCCGGGTCCACGTACAGGTCTTCCAGGTACAGGCCGTTGCGGCCGAGCCAGGTCGAGTAGTTGTAGAAGTACACCGCGTAGCCGATCGGCTGCGCGTCGGCCTCGCAGATCAGCGCCTGGGCGGTGGCGCCGGGGCCGAACAGGCTGGCGCGCAGGCCGGCCTCGTCGGTCTGCACCGCGTCCTCGGCGCGCTCGTAGCGGGCCAGGTCGCGGATCAGGCGCAGGATCAGCGCGGCGTCGTCGGCCGTGGCCGGGCGGATGTGCAGGGCCGGCATCTCAGCGCGCCGCCACCGCGGCGCGCATCTGCGCGATCACCGCGGCGTAGTCGGGCGCATTGAAGATGGCCGAGCCGGCGACGAAGGTGTCGGCGCCGGCGGCGGCGATCGCGGCGATGTTGTCCGGCTTGACCCCGCCGTCGATCTCCAGCCGGATCGGCTTGCCGCTGGCGTCGATCCTGGCGCGGATCGCGCGCAGCTTGTCCAGCGCCGACGGGATGAAGGCCTGGCCGCCGAAGCCCGGGTTGACCGACATCACCAGCACCAGGTCCAGGTCGTCGAGCACCCAGTCGAGGATGTCCACCGGGGTGGCCGGGTTGAGCACCAGGCCGGCCTTGCAGCCGTGCGACTTGATCAGCTGGATGCTGCGGTGCACGTGGCGGCTGGCCTCGGGGTGGAAGCTGATGAGGCTGGCGCCGGCCTCGGCGAAGTCCGGGATCAGCCGGTCCACCGGCTCGACCATCAGGTGCACGTCGATCGGCGCGGTGACGCCATGCTTGCGCAGCGCCTGGCAGACCATCGGGCCGATGGTCAGGTTCGGCACGTAATGGTTGTCCATCACGTCGAAGTGGATCCAGTCGGCGCCGGCCTTGAGGACGGTGTCCACTTCCTCGCCGAGGCGGGCGAAATCGGCGGAGAGGATGGAGGGGGAGATGATGCAGTCGGACATGGCGAAGGTCTCAGCGCTTGCGCAGGGTGCGGATACGGTCGTAGGCGGTGTTGAGCTGGCTGGCCTTCTTCTCGGCCCGCGCACGCAGCTCCGGGCTGGCGCCGGCGACCTTGTCGGGGTGGTACTGGGACATCAGCCGGCGGTAGGCCAGCTCGATCTCGGCATCGGTGGCGTCGCGGCTCACGCCCAGCTCGCGGTAGGGGTCCTCGCGCTGGCCGAGCTTGAACCAGTCGGCATCGAAGGCGTGGCCGATCAGCAGCCCGAGCACCGCGCCGAACACCGGATTGGGCCGCAGCAGCAGCGCCCCGGCGATCGCGCCGAGCAGTTTTCCGTACCAGGGCATGGGCGAGAGCGGGCTCGGCGGACAAGGCCTCGCATTTTACGGCACAGCGGGGCTTTCCGGCCGTACACTACGCGGCCCGCTGTCGAGCCGCGGGCCCGCCGGGTCCCGGGACAGCCGCCATTGCGAAGTCCGTAGGAGTGCCTGTGTCCACCACGCTGTTGCAATCCGATCTGCCCGGCCTGCCGTTGCGTCACCGGGGCAAGGTCCGCGACGTATTCGATCTCCCCCGCGACCGCCTGCCCGCCGACGCCCCGCCCGGGGACTACTTGTTGATGGTCGCCACCGACCGCCTGTCCGCCTTCGACGTGGTGCTGCCCGACCCGATTCCCGGCAAGGGCGAGATGCTGTGCCAGGTCTCCAACTTCTGGTTCAAGAAGACCGAGCACCTGATGCCCAACCACCTCACCGGCATCGACGTGGCCAGCGTGCTGCCGGCCGGCGTGGACGCGGCGCTGTACGCCCGGCGCGCGGTGGTGACCAAGAAGCTCAAGCCGGTGCCGGTGGAAGCGATCGCCCGCGGCTACCTGATCGGCAGCGGCTGGAAGGACTACCAGCGTACCGGCAAGGTCAGCGGCATCGAATTGCCCGACGGCCTGCGCCAGGCCGAGAAACTGGCCGAACCGATCTTCACCCCCTCGACCAAGGCCGCGGTCGGCGACCACGACGAGAACATCGACTTCGACGCGATGGTCAAGGCCGTCGGCGCCGAACTGGCCGAGCGCGTGCGCGACGCCACGCTGCGCATCTACCGCTTCGCCGCCGACTTCGCCGCCGAACGCGGCATCCTGCTGGCCGACACCAAGTTCGAGTTCGGTACCGATGCCGACGGCCGCCTGTACATCATGGACGAGATGCTGACCCCGGACTCCTCGCGTTACTGGCCGGCCGACGAATACGAAGTGGGCACCAGCCCGCCGAGCTACGACAAGCAGTTCGTGCGCGACTACCTGGAGACGCTGGACTGGGGCAAGACCGCGCCCGGCCCCAGCCTGCCGCAGGACGTGATCGACCGCACCCGCGCCAAGTACGCCGAGGCGCTGCAGCGGCTGGCGGGGATTTCGATCGACTGACGCGCCATCGGGCGCACGGGAACGCAGGGCCTGCCGCATTGGCAGGCCCGCCCGGACGCGCCCGCAGGTCCGCCACCAGCGCGGCCTGGAACCCGCGCTGGCGCAACCTCCACGCCACACTGCCTGCCGTACCGCCTCAGCCTGCGGCGGTGGGCGACAGGTGCGACTCGCGCTGCATGCCGCGCTGCAGCCCGCGCAGCAGGAACCAGGCGACCAGGGACACCGCGACCACCACGTAGCCGACGATCTCGAAGTGCTGCAGCCTGCCGTCGGTGCCGACGCTGACGATCTGCCCGGCGATCAGCGACGCCAGGCCGCCGGACAGCTGCTGCACGGAGGCGGCGATGGCGTTGAAGGCGCCGCGCTGCGCCACCGGCGGTACCGATGCGGCCAGCGCCTGGAACGGGATCATGCGCGAGAAGATCGCCGCGAACAGCAGCACGTTGACCACGATCAGCCACGCCAGCGACGCCCGCACCAGGTGGGTGTAGATCAGCACCATGACGATCGAGGCGAGCGTGCCGAAGGTGAACACGCGCAGGATGCCGAGGCGGTCGGTCGCGCGCCCGATCAGCGGGCCGAACACGATCGCGCACAACCCGGTGATCAGGTAGATCGTGGGCAGGCTGTGCAGGTCGATGCCGAGGTTGCCGACGATGAAGGCGCTGCCGAACGGCATCAGCATGAAGCCGCCGATGCTCAACAGTGCGGTCGCCGCGAACGCCGGCAGATGCCGCGGCACGGCCAGGGTGTGCAGCAGGTGCCGCCATGCGCCGTGTTCGCGCGGCGCCTGCAGGTGTGCGCTGACCGGCTGCAGCCGCCAGGCCACGACCAGGCCGGCGAGCAGGCCCAGGCCGGCCATCGCCAGAAACGGCGCATGCCAGTCCCAGCGGTTGGACAGCGCCAGGCCGATGGGGATGCCCAGCACCTGGCTGGCCGCGAACGCGGTCTGGATCAGGCCCATCACCCGGCCGCGCTGCTGCGCGGGGAACAGGTCGGCGGCGATGGCCAGCACCACCGAGCCGATCACCCCGCCGAACAGGCCGGTGACGATGCGCGCCAGCAACAGGCTGTGGAAGCTCTGCGCCAGGCCGCACCACGCGGTGCCGGCGACGAAGCCCGCGTAGAAGAACAGCAGGATCCGCTTGCGGTCGAAGCGGTCGGCGAAGCCGGCGGTCAGCAGTCCGGAAATGGCGGCGCTGAACGCGTACGCCGAGACCACCAACCCGAACTGGGCCGGGCCGATACGCAGCGCCGGCATGATCGTCGCGCCCAGCGGCGACATCAGCATGAAGTCGAGAATGACGGCGAACTGCAGGAACGCCAGCATGCCCGCCACCGCCTTCTGGTAGCCGCTGAAGCCCGGCGGGGACGCCACAGGCGTGGCGCTCATGCCGGTTCTCCGCGGCGCAGCGTGATCGCATGCTCCGGGCAGGCGGCCACGCACAGGCCGCAACCACGGCAGGCGTCGGCGTTCGGCGCATAGGCCACGCGCATGCCGTGCACGCGCAGCTTGAACCGGTGCAGCACGCCCAGGCTGCGATAGTCGAACGCGTCGATGCGGCGCAGTTCGAACACCTGCTCCGGGCACACCTCGGCGCAATCGCCCTTGCCCTCGCAGCGCGTCAGCTCGATGATCGGCCGCACCGCGCCCGGCGCCTGCCGGCATACCGTCATCGCATCGGGCAGTGGCTTCATTGGCGTTCGCCCCGGTGCCGGCGGCGATGCATGGCGTGCCGGAACTGCTCGCGCTCTTCCGGCGTCATCGCCTGCCATTTCTCCCAGTGACGGTGCCGGTGCCAGCCGCCGCGCCCACGGAATCCGCCGAACAGGATGCGGCTGAGCACCAGCAAGCCCAGCGCATGCGGATAGTCGATCGGGTGCGCGCCGCTCAATGCGAGCGGCACGACCGCGTTCCACAGCAGCATGACCACCGCGCCCAGCACGGCCAACGCCGCCAGCACGAACACCGCCTTGCCCAGATATCTCGGTTTGAATGCCATCGTGTTCACTCCTTCAGAATTCGAGTTCGTCGTATGCCGTTTGCAGGCGCGCGCGCAGGTACAGCACGGCGTAGCGCTTGCGCGCCAGCAAGGTGTTGATCGCGATGCCGCTGTCGGCGGCCATCTGCTTGAAACTGCGGCCCTCGAACTCGTGGGCCACGAACACCTCGCTCTGGTTGTCCGGCAATTCGTCCAGCGCCTGCTGCAAGGCCAGCAGCAGGCGCGTGCGCGCATAGGCGGCGTCCGGCCCGCCGCCGGGCGCCGGCAGCGCCAGATCCAGGCGCAGCGTGTCGTCGTCGTCGGCACTGTCGCCGGCAGCATCGAGCTGCGTGTCCGGCGGCTGCGCCTGGCGCTTGCGGAAGCGGTCGATGATGCGGTTGCGCGCGACCTGGAACAGCCAGGCGCTGGCCTGCTCGATCGGCGCGGGAAGCCGGTAGGCCTGCACGAACTCGGAGAGCACGTCCTGCAGGATGTCCTCGGCCTCGGCGCGGTCGAGCACGCGGCGGCGGATGAAGTTGCCGAGCCGCGAACGCTCGCGCAGGACCGTCGCGGCGATGGCGCGGTCGGTCTCGGGCGCTGGATTCGATGGGCTCATGCTGTTGCAGACGTGACAGCGCGGTCGATATTGTGCCGACGGCGGGATTTTTTGCGCTGCGCCGCTGCGCCGCCGCATGGCGGCCCTGTGCGGCCCGGCCGACACGGCCCGGGCAAGCGCCTGCGGGGGCGCGGCCGCTGTCTCCGCATCGCCGCGCCGATGGCGCTATCCTGGCCCGACTCCTGGGAGGGACGATGGACACCACCGCCTACGCGCGCCCGATCGACCGCTATTTCGCCAGCTATTCCGACGATCACCGCAATAGCGCCAACCAGCGCATCCATGTGCTGGCGGTGCCGGCGATCCTGTGGTCGGTGGTGGCGCTGCTGTGGTGCATCCCGGTCGGCGGCAGCTGGTTCCAGAGCGGGCTGTGGGCGGCGTTGGGCATGTTCGCCGCATGGATGTTCTACAACCGGCTGTCGCGCCCGCTGGGCTACGGCATGCTGGCGACGTTCTTCTTCTGCGGCTGCCTGTGCCGGCTGCTGGAAGCGCGCCTGGGCCTGCACGGCCTGCTGTGGCTGGCGATCGGCGTGTTCGTGGTGGCCTGGATCGCGCAGTTCGTCGGGCACAAGCTGGAAGGCCACAAGCCCAGCTTCCTCACCGACCTGGTGTACCTGCTGATCGGGCCGGCCTGGGTGCTGGCCAAGCTCTACCGGCGCATGGGCTGGCGCTACTGAGCCAGGCGCGGCGCCTCAGCGCGGCTCGCCCAGCATCGCTGCATCCGGCGCGAACGCACGCGGCGCGTAGCCGAAATCGCGCTGCGCCGGTGCCAGGTCGAACACCAGGTCCTCGCCCATGCGCTGCAGCGCGGCGCGGTTCATGCCGCGCAGGCGGCCGCCGGCATGGGCGATGCGCAGGGCCAGCGCGAACAGCGCATGCGGCAGCGACAACAGCCGCGCCGGCGGCTGCAACGCGGCCAATACCCGCCGCACCATCTCGCGGTAGCTGAGCACTTCGCCGCCGCCCAGCGCATAACTGCGGCCATGTGTGGCCGGATGCGCCAGCACCGCCAGCGCCGCATCGGCCAGGTCCTGCACATGCACCGGCTGGCGCAGGCCGCGCGCGCTGCGCGGCAGTACGAACCAGCCGCTGCGCCGCGCCAGCGTGGCGATCGCGCTCAGCGTGCGGTCGCGGCCAGCCCCGTAAACCAGCGTCGGCCGCAGCACGGTGACCGCGGCGCCGCGGTCGGCCGCGGCGGCGAACAGGGCGACCTCGGCCTCGCGCAGGCGCCGCGCGACGTCGCGCTCGGCGGCGTCCAGCGAATCGCGCTTGACCTCCAGGCTGGTGGAACCGAACGCGACCACGCGCCGCGCCTGCAGCGGCGTTCGCCGGTACCAGTCGGCGAACGCATCCAGCGGGCCGCAACTGAAGATCGCCTCGGCCTGCACCGGCGGCGCCTGCAGCTGACTCAGTTCGCCCACATGCCAGTGCAGGCCGTCGCGCGCCGGCTGCGGCGTGCGCGAGAACGCATGCACCTGCCAGCCGGCGGCCAGCAACCCATGCAGCAGGCGCTCGCCGATCTGGCCGCTGCCGCCGAACAGCAGCGCCACGCGCGCCTGCGCCGTGGGCGTAAGCGTCGTGGAGGCGGCAGCGGTCGCAGCAGGCGCATCGGTCATCGCACAAGCATAGCGAGCGCACGCCGCCACGCCCAATCCCATGGCCCGCGCGCTCGCAAGCGCGTCACCTGGGTTGCGCTATGGTGAAGCGATGACCTTGCATGCGCCGACCACCATCGCAGGCCAGCGCCGGGAAGCGCCTGTTACACTCGGGCTCCTGCTCGCGAATCTCGTATTCCCTGCATGATCCCCGCTCTGGACATCCTGCTGGCCTTGCCGTTCCTGATGGCGGCGGCCGTCATCGCCCTGCGCCACCGTTCGCGCGCCACGCTGGCCTGGGTCGCCGCCGCGGCGCCGTTGGCCGGGCTGATCCTGCTCGGCACGCTGACCCCGACCGTGCTCGACGGCGGCATCGTCCGCGCCGACCACGCCTGGCTGCCGCAGATCGGGCTACGGTTCTCGCTGCGCCTGGATGGACTGGCGTGGATGTTCGCCGGCCTGGTGCTGGCGATCGGCGCGCTGGTGGTGATGTACGCGCACTACTACCTCAGCGCGCGCGAGAACGCGGCGCGCTTCTACGGCTACCTGCTGCTGTTCATGGGCGCGATGCTGGGCATGGTGATCGCCGGCAATCTGCTGCTGTTGATGGTGTTCTGGGAATTGACCAGCATCAGTTCGTTCCTGCTGATCGGGTTCTGGTCGCAGCGCAAGGATGCGCGCGACGGCGCGCGCATGGCGCTGGTGATCACCGGCGGCGGCGGCCTGGCGCTGCTCGGCGGCGTGCTGCTGCTCGGGCGCATCGTCGGCAGCTACCAGCTCGACGCGGTGCTCGCCGCCGGCGATGCGATCCGCGCCAGCGCGCTGTATCCGTGGGCGTTGGGGCTGATCCTGCTCGGCATCTTCACCAAGAGCGCGCAGTTCCCGTTCCATTTCTGGCTGCCGCATGCGATGGCCGCGCCGACCCCGGTGTCGGCGTATCTGCATTCGGCGACGATGGTCAAGGCCGGCGTATTCCTGCTGGCGCGGCTGCATCCGGCGCTGGCCGGCAGCGACCTGTTCTTCTACACCGTCAGCGGCATCGGCGCGGTCACGCTGCTGGTCGGCGCCTGGTTCGCGATCTTCCAGCACGACCTGAAGGGCCTGCTGGCGTATTCGACGATCTCGCACCTGGGCCTGATCACCATGCTGTTCGGGCTGTCCACGCCGCTGGCGGTGGTGGCCGGCGTGTTCCACATCCTCAACCACGCGGTGTTCAAGGCCTCGCTGTTCATGGCCGCCGGCATCATCGACCACGAAACCCACACCCGCGACATGCGCCGGCTCGGCAATCTGCGCCGCTGGATGCCGTTCACCAGCGCGTTGGCGATCATCGCCTCGCTGTCGATGGCCGGCATCCCGCTGCTCAACGGCTTCCTGTCCAAGGAGATGTTCTTCGCGCAGGCATTGCAGGCGGGCGGGCCGGCGGCGATGCGCGTGTTCACCGCCACCGCCGCGCTGCTGGCCGGCGTGTTCGGCGTCGCCTACAGCCTGCGCTTCGTCTACGAGACGTTTTTCGGCAGCGGACCGCGGCAACTGGAGGCGATGCCGCACGAGCCGCCGCGCTGGATGAAGATCCCCGTGGAGATTTTGGTGCTGCTGTGCGTGGCGGTCGGCGTGGTGCCGGCGCTGACCGTGGCGCCGGTGCTGCGCACCGCCGCTGGCGCGATCCTCGGCGACGCGCTGCCCGACTACAGCCTGGCGGTCTGGCACGGCTGGAACGCGCCGCTGGCGATGAGCATCGCCGGCATGGTCGGCGGCATGGTGCTGTACTTCGGCCTGCGCCGGCTGACCGCGCTGTACACCGAAGTCCGCCGCTCGCTGGGCAAGCGCGTGTTCCACTGGCAGGTGGAAGCGCTGTTCGGCACCGCCGCGCGCTTCACCCGGCTGCTGGCCAACGGCAGCCTGCAGCGCAGCCTGCGCTGGCTGCTGCTGAGCGCAGTGGTGGTCGCCGCGGCGCCGTTCGTCGCGGCGCCGCCGCTGTGGAACCAGTGGCCGGCGCCGCAGCCGATGCCGTTGCTGGGCTGGGCGCTGTGGCTGCTGATCGTCAGCTGCGCGCTGGCCACCTTGTTCCTGTATCGGCAGCGGCTGCTGGCGGTGCTGGTGATCGGCGGCAGCGGCCTGGGCGTGAGCCTGGTGTTCGTGTTCCTGTCGGCGCCGGACCTGGCGCTGACCCAGCTGCTGGTGGAGATGGTCACCCTGGTGCTGATGCTGCTGGCGATGAACTACCTGCCCAAGGCCTCGCCGCTGGAGCCGCAGCGCTGGCGCAAGCTGCGCGATGCGGTGTTGGCGATCGCCGCCGGCATCGGCATGGCCTTGCTGGCGTATTCGGTGATGACCCGGCCGGCGACGACGATGGCCGGCGAACTGCTGCAGCGTGCGCTGCCGGAAGCCTATGGGCGCAATGTGGTCAACGTGATCCTGGTCGATTTCCGCGGCTTCGACACCTTCGGCGAGATCACCGTGTTCGGCATCGCCGCGCTGGTGGTGCATGCGCTGCTGCGGCGCGCACGGATGGCGCCGGAAAAAGTGATGCCGGGACCGCCGATCAAATTGCCGGTGCCGGCCGACCTGGCGCAGCTGATGTTCCCGCTGACCCTCACCGTGTCGATCTTCCTGTTCCTGCGCGGCCACAACGCGCCCGGCGGCGGCTTCATCGCCGGCCTGGTGCTGGCGGTGCCGCTGCTGATCCAGTACGTGATCCAGGGCGCGGCCTCGGTGGAATCGCGCTTCGGCTTCGACTACATCCGCTGCATCGGCCTGGGCCTGTTGCTGGCCGCGCTCGGCGGCATGGCCTCGATGCTGTTCGGGGTGCCGTTCCTGACCAGCGGCCACTACGACCTGCGGCTCCCGCTGATCGGCGACGTTCCGCTGGCCAGCGCGCTGGGCTTCGATACCGGCGTGTACCTGGTGGTGTTCGGCGGCACCATGCTGACCCTGTCGATGATGGGCACGATCAAACCCTCGCGCACGCGCGAATCCCAGCGCGGCGAGATCGACCCGGCGCAGCGCTCCGCACGCACCGGGGAGATGCGCTGATGGAACTGGCATTGGCGAGCGCGATCGGCGTGCTGACCGCGGTCGGCGTGTACCTGCTGCTGCGCGCGCGCAGCTTCGACGTGATCCTGGGCATGACCGTGCTGTCCTACGCCACCAACCTGCTGATCTTCGCTGGCGGACGGCTGGTGCAGGGCAAGGCGCCGGTGCTGCGCGACGGCGTCGCGCCGACCCTGGCCGAGCACGCCGACCCGCTGCCGCAGGCGCTGGTGCTGACCGCGATCGTGATCGCCTTCGCGATGACCGCGGTCAGCATCGTGCTGGCGATGCGCAGCCGCGGCGACAACCGCAGCGACCATGTCGATGCGCGCGTCGATCCCGACGGCGGCAGCGCGCTATGAACCATCTGGTGATCCTGCCGATCCTGATTCCGCTGCTCGGCGCCGCCCTGTCGCTGTTCGTGGAGCACCGCCGCTACGGGCGCCACGTGCGCCGCGCGGTGGCCTGGACCGCGATGGCGGCGCTGGCCGCGGCGGTGCTCGCGCTGTTCGTGCGCGCCGGCAGCGGCCAGGTGCAGGTCTACCTGCTCGGCGACTGGCCGTCGCGGCTGGGCATCGCGCTGATGGCCGACCGCCTGTCGGCGTGGATGCTGCTGACCACCACCCTGCTCGCCGCGGCCTGCCTGTTGCATGCCTGCGCCGGCTGGGACCGGCGCGCGCCGCACTTCCATGCGCTGTTCCAGTTCCAGCTGGTCGGCCTCAACGGCGCGTTCCTGACCGGCGACGTGTTCAACCTGTTCGTGTTCTTCGAGGTGATGCTGATCGCCTCCTACGGCCTGCTGCTCAGCGGCGGGCGCGGCCTGCGCCTGCGCGTGGGCTTCCACTACGTGGTGTTCAACGTCACCTCCTCCACGCTGTTCCTGATCGCGCTCGGCCTGCTGTACGCGCTGCTGGGCTCGTTGAACATGGCCGAGCTGTCGCAGCGCATCGCGCAGGCGCCGCCGGAGAACCTGCGCCTGATCAAGGCCACCTTCGGCCTGTTGCTGCTGGTGTTCTGCGCCAAGGCGGCGCTGCTGCCGCTGTACCTGTGGCTGCCGGAAACCTACGCGCGCGCGCCGGCGGCGGTGGCGGCGCTGTTCGTGGTGATGACCAAGGTCGGGCTGTACGCGGTGCTGCGGGTGAGCACGCTGATCCTGGGCGAGCAGGCGCAGGCACTGGACGGCTACGGCCGCGATTGGCTGCTGTGGCTGGGCATCGGCACGCTGCTGCTGGCCGCGCTCGGGGTGCTGGCCGCGGTGCGGCTGCGGGTGCTGGTCGGCTACCTGGTGATCGTGTCGGCGGCGACCCTGTTCATCGCCTTCGCGCTGGATGCGCCGGGCACGCTCGGCGCCGGCCTGTACTACCTGGCGCACAGCAGCTTCGTCGCCGCGGCGCTGTTCATGGTCGCCGACCTGATCCGGCGCCGCCGTGGCGACGCCAGCGACCGCAAGGAAGTGATCGCGCCGCTGCCGGGCAAGACCGTGCCCGGCGTGCTGTTCCTGATCGCGGCGGTGTCGGTGGCCGGGTTGCCGCCGCTGTCCGGATTCCTGGCCAAGGTCGCGATCCTCGGCGCCACGCCGGCGGCCAATGTCGGCCCGGTGTGGGCCGCGGTGCTGCTCAGCAGCCTGATGGTGATCATGGGCCTGACCCGCGCCGGCGTGCGCCTGTTCTGGCGCGTGCCCGGCGACCAGCACCTCGACGACGACAGCATCGAACAGCGGCCGCAACCGCAGCCGCGCAAGGCGCGCGCGCGACCGCTGGAGACCGCGGCGACGTTGCTGCTGCTCGGCTACGGCGTGGCGATGACGGTCGCCGCCGGGCCGATGCTGCGCTATACCGACGCCGCCGCCGCGCAGTTGCTGCGCCCAGCCGACTACGCCACCGAGCTGCGCGCGACCGCGCCAGCGCTGCGGGAGCCCTGACATGCGCCGTCCCTGGTTGCGCCGCCTGTTTCCGTCCTGGCCGTTGAGCGTCACCGTCACCGTGTTCTGGCTGCTGATGAGCGACAGCTTCGGCCTGGGCCAGCTGCTGCTGGGCGCGCTGCTGGGCGTGGCGGTGCCGCTGTTCGCCGCGCGCCTGGACCGCGAGTTCGCGCGGATCGGCTCGCTGCGCTCGGTGCCGAAGATGCTGTGCGTGGTCGCCTGGGACATCGTGCGTTCCAACGTGGTGGTGGCGCTGCAGGTGCTGGGTCCGGAAGCGCGGCTCCGCCCCGGCTTCATCTGGGTGCCACTGGACATCGCCAACATCCACGGCATCGCCGCGCTGACCAGCATGATCACGCTGACCCCGGGCACGGTGTCGGCGGCGCTGTCGGACGACCGCAAATACCTGTTGGTGCACGTGCTGCACCTGGACGACGCCGAGACCGTGATCCGGCAGATCAAGACGCGCTACGAAGCGCCCCTGATGGAGATCTTCCCATGACCGGCCACATGTTCATCGAGACCACGATCGTGGTGTGCATGCACGTGGTGGCGCTGGCGATGCTGCTGGCGCTGTGGCGGTTGCTGCGCGGCCCGACCGTGCCCGACCGCATCCTGGCGCTGGACACGTTGTCGGTGACCGCGATCGCCGAGCTGATGCTGTTCGGCATGTACCTGGATTCGCCGGTGTACTTCGAAGCGGCACTGGTCATCGCCATGCTCGGCTTCGGCAGCACCGTGGTGCTGAGCAAGTACGTGCTGCGCCGGGACATCGTCGAATGATCGGGCTGCTGCAGGTTGGGCTGTCGTTGCTGCTGATCGTCGGCTGCGGCTTCATCCTGCTCGGCGCGCTGGGACTGGTGAAGCTGTCGGACTTCTTCAAGCGCCTGCACGCGCCGACCAAGGCCAGCACGCTGGGCGTGGGCTGCGTGCTGCTGGCCTCGGTCGGCTACCATCTGTTCCTGGGCCAGGACCCGCAGCCGCGCGAACTGCTGATCACCGCATTCCTGTTCATCACCGCGCCGATCAGCGCGCACATGATGGCCAAGGCGGCGCTGTCACTGATGATGGAACAGCGCCCGCAGGTGCCCGGCAACGACCATGCCGACAAGGAAGGGCTGCCGCCGCCGGCGCAGCAGGACGACGCGCGCTAGCCGCGTGTGCGCGCTCCTGTAGGAGCGGCTTCAGCCGCGACCTGGGTTGCGGGAAGGACATGTCGCGGCTGAAGCCGCTCCTACAAGGGCTGCGTCTGGACGACTCCGCCAGCGCCTCAACCCACCAGCGCCACTTCCAACCCGATCCAGGCCAGGAACGCGAGCAGCAGCACCGCGCCTTCGCCGCGGCTGATGCGCATGTCGCCGCGCAGCATCGGATACAGCACCACGCTCAGCGCCAGCGCCGCCGGCAGTTCCAGGCGCACGAACGAGGCCGGCAACGGCAGCGGGCGCAACGCCGCCATGCCGCCGATCACCACCAGCAGGTTGAACAGGCTGGAACCCAGCACGTGCCCGACCACCATGTCGCCCTGCCCGCGGCGCGCGGCGGCGATCGCGGCGGCGGCTTCCGGCAGCGCGGTGCCGATCGCCACCGGCAACAGGCCCACCAGCAGCGGCGACAGGCCCCAGGCGGCACCGAGCCGCGGCGCCGTCCCGACGACGAGGTTGGTGCCGAGGTACAGCAGGACGATCGCGATCAGCAGGCGCAGCAGATTCAGGCCGAGCGCGGTGCGGGTCACCGCAAAGCCGGACAGGCCAAGCTGGCGCGCCGCGTCCTCGTTGCGGGCGCGGCGCAGCAGGAACGCCACCACGCCGACGAAGCCCAGCAACAGCAGCCCGCCTTCCAGCCGCGAGATCGCCCCATCCAGGCCGAAACCGATCAGCGCCAGCGTCGCCACCCCCAGCATCAACAGCAACGGCGCCAGCATCCGCGTGCGCACCAGCAGCGGCGCCGCCAGTGCGGCCAGCGCCAGGGTCAGGCCGAGGTTGGCGATGTTGCTGCCGACCGCGTTGCCCAGCGCCAGGTCCTGCGCGCCGACCACGTAGGCGCGCGCATTGACCGCCAGTTCCGGCAGCGAGGTCCCGAACGCCACCAGCAGCAGGCCAGCGACGAACGGCGAAGCGCCGCAGCGCTGCGCCAGGCCCGAGGCCGCCTTGACGATCGAATCGCCGCCCAAGGCCAGCAGCAGCAGTCCCACCAGCATCAAGCCGATCGCGCTCGCCATCGCCCATCCCCCTCGCCATTACGATGCGCGATTCTATGCGCAGCGCGGATGATGCGGCCGTCATCGTGGCGACGGCGGGCCGCAGGCCGCCGGGCGGCCCGAGGCATGGCATGCGACGCCAGCGCTGAAGGCACCGGCGATTGCGCTAGCCGCAGCCTTCCACGTAGTCCACCTGCGGCGGCAGGCCGACGCGCCACGCGGTCGCCTTGCCCGCGGCGTCGGTCTCGAACACCAGCACCCCGGCATGGTCTGCCGCGCTGCGGATACGCAGCACCTTTGCGCCTTCGATGTACTTGTGCGGCTGCTCTTCCACGCGTCCGGCGTACAGCGTGCGCAACTGCGCCAGGTCCATGCCGACCTTGCCGCCGCCCGGCGCGGTTTCCTTGGCGGTGCGCACGTCGTAGCGCACCAGCTTGTCGGCCTCGAACATCAGCCCGAAGTCGTTGCCGCCCTTGGCCCAGCGCGGCCGGAGGACATGACAGCCGCCCGCTTCGCCGGGCTGCCCATCGAGTTCGCCGCCCCAGGCCGCGCGCGCCTGCGCCGTGCTCATGCCCAGGCGCAGGTCGCCGTAGCCGTCGTCGCGTGCCAGCTGGCGCTCGGCCGGGGCCATCTCCGGCGGCATCGCCGCCGCAGGAGCCTGCGCCGGCGGCACGTCGGCATCGGGCTGGTCCAGCGCCGGCGGCGGCAAGCCGCCGTCGTCCGCCGTGCCGGCCGCGGGGGCCGAAGGCGGTTGCGGCGGCGGCGGTGGCGGTGCCTTGTCGCAGGCGCTCAACGCGAGCAGCAGCAATGCAGCGGCAGGAAGGGTCGGCTTCATCGCAGTTCCTCGCAAGAGCAGCGCATAGGCTAGCGCGCGCGCCGTGCGCATGCACTGACTGGCGTTGCGGAATCGCGACGTGGACCGGTCGTCTCGTCGTGATTGCCATGGCTCGCGATGGCAGTGGAAGTGGCTGCGCCAGCGTTGAAGCTGGAGACGGAGCTGAACTAAAACCGGAGGCGGAGCAGGAGTAACAGTCGGTGTCGGTGTCGGCGTCGGCGTCGGCGTCGGCGTCGGCAGAGAATGATCCACACGATCCATACGCGTCACACGCAATCAATGCAGCGCCATGCGGCCACTCGGCCTCGGTCGCCCACTCGGCAGCCCTTCGGCGCCAGCCGCGCACGCGCGAATTCGGCGATGACCAAGGCCACCGCGACCACGGGGCACTCCAGCTGATAGGCGCGCACCCCACCCTCGATGCGCGCGCGGCAGGCATCGCAGCACACGAAGTCGGCAAGACGTCAGAGGTCTCGCATTAGGCCCCGTCGCATCGCACCACATCACGCGACACCGCCCGCACGCGCCTCCCCACGACCGCCGGCGCGCAGCGCCTGTCATCGGCGTTTCACCGCCGGCTGCCAAGCTTGCTCCCTTCCGGCACCGCTGCCATGCATCCGCGCAAGACCGCCCTCGCCCTCGCGGCACTGCAATCCCACGCCGCGCCGCTGGACATGCGCCAGCGCCGTATTCTGATCCTGGCCGATGGCCAGCGCAGCGTCGACGAACTGGTTGCGCTGGGCGGCAGCAATGCCGCGGCGATCGTGCAGACGCTGATCCAGCAGGGCTATCTGGACGACGGCCGCGCAACCGCCGTCCCGTCCCCGGCCGCAACGCCGCCTGCGCCGGTGCCGACCATCGCGCCCGCGGATCCGCGTCGCGCCCTGCTCAACGCGCGCATGTATCTGCTCGACCTGCTGCAACTGCAGCGCCATCCGGCCTCGCGCCCGCTGCAGCAGCGGTTGCGCGACGCGCGCGAGGAAGCCGCCACGCTGCAGGCGATCGCCGACGCACTGCGCGCGATGCCGGAAATGACCTCCGAGCGCTACGCGCAACGCATCCGCGAGCGCGTGCTGGAGGTGCTGCCGGCACCGCTGCACGCGTCGCTGAACGCCTCGCTGGAAGCCGCCTGAGCCAAGCGCACTCAGGGCGCGCGGAAATTGCGCCGCAGGCCCTGCCAGCACTGTTGGTAATCGCGCTGGCGATGCGCCGCCGCCAACGCCTGCGCGGTCGGACGCAGCACCGCGCGGGTCTCGAACATGAAGGCCATGGTGTCGGCGATCACGTCCGGCCGCGACAAGTCCGCCTGCGAGGCCTTGTCGAAGGTCGCCGCATCCGGGCCATGCCCGCTCATGCAGTTGTGCAGCGAGGCGCCACCGGGCGCGAAGCCTTCGGCCTTGGCGTCGTAGACCCCGTGCACCAGGCCCATGAACTCGCTGGCCACGTTGCGGTGGAACCACGGCGGCCGGAACGTGTGCTGCGCCACCAGCCAGCGCGGCGGAAAGATCGCGAAGTCCAGGTTGGCGGTACCCGGCGTATCGCTGGGCGCGGTGAGCACGGTGAAGATGCTCGGATCGGGATGATCGAAACTGATCGACCCGATCGTGTTGAAGCGGCGCAGGTCGTACTTGTACGGCGCGTAGTTGCCGTGCCAGGCGACCACGTCCAGCGGCGAATGCGCGATCGGCGCCTGCCACAGGTGGCCCTGGAACTTGGCGATCAGCGCGAAGTCGCCTTCGTCCTCCTCGTAGGCCGCCACCGGGGTCAGGAAATCGCGCGGATTGGCCAGGCCGTTGGCGCCGATCGGCCCAAGGTCGGGCAGCCGCAGCAGCGCGCCGAAGTTTTCGCATACGTAGCCGCGCGCCGCTCCGTCCGGCAGCGCGACGCGGAAGCGCACGCCACGCGGGATCACCGCGATCTCCTGCGGTTCCAGCTCCAGCGTTCCCAGTTCGGTGTAAAGCTGCAGCCGGCCCAGCTGCGGCACGATCAGCAGTTCGGCGTCGGCGTTGTAGAAGAAGCGTCCCTGCATCGAGGCGTTCGCCGCATACAGATGCACCGCCACGCCGTGCTGCGCCTCGGCCGAGCCGTTGCCGGCCATGGTGTACAGGCCATCGACGAAATCCACCGGGGTCTGCGGCAGCGGCAGCGGACTCCAGCGCAGTTGGTCGGGCGATACCGGTCCGGCATTGAAGTCATTGTGGAAACCGCCGGCCTGGGTGTACGCGGCGAAACCGCCGTGCAGCGCCGCCGGGCGGATCCGGTACAGCCAGCTGCGCCGATTGACGCCGCGCGGCGCGGTGAACGCGGTGCCCGACAGCTGTTCGGCGTACAGGCCATGGGCCACGCGCTGGGGCGAGTTCTGCCCCTGCGGCAACGTGCCCGGTACCGCCTCTGTGGCGAATTCGTTGCCGAAGCCGGACATGTAGGGATGATGGTCATGCATATGCTTGAGCCTTGGGTATCAAGCCCCTCTCCCGCCGGGAGAGGGGTTGGGGTGAGGGTGCGGCGACTCAGCGGCCTCGCAAATCACCTGGATCACGGCATCCACCGAAAGCAGAACATCATTGTTCCAGAATCGAATGACCCGCCAACCTTGCGACTCGAGCCAACGCGTTCGTGTGGCATCACGTGGTCCGGTATGTTGCGCGCCATCGATTTCGACAATCAGCTTTGCCGCCACACAACAGAAATCTGCGACATACGGCGGAATCGGGTACTGACGCCGGAACTTGGCACCCTGCAATTGCCCGCTTCTCAGACAACTCCATAGTGCGCGTTCGGCGTCGGTCATGGTGCGACGTAGCTGGCGCGCGTGTGCGAGCGTGGCGGTGGGTAAAGGCGGCTTGATCGTCATGACCCCACCGTACCCTCACCCCAACCCCTCTCCCGGTGGGAGAGGGGCTACACCGGCTGTCGGGACTCTCCGCGATGCGCTGTCAGCGCCCGCTGGGTGTCAGCCTGCGCACCCCGTTCGCGACCTAGCGTCAGAGCACGCCGCGCTTCATCTGGTCGCGCTCGATGCTCTCGAACAGCGCCTGGAAGTTGCCTTCGCCGAAGCCTTCGTTGCCCTTGCGCTGGATGATCTCGAAGAAGATCGGGCCGATGCAGTTCTGGGTGAAGATCTGCAGCAGCTTGCGCTGCTTGGTCTCCGGATCGGCATCGATCAGGATCTTGTTCCTGGCCAGCCGCGCAACGTCTTCGCCGTGGTTGGGAATGCGCTGGTCGATCACCTCGAAGTAGGCGTCGGGGGTGTCCAGGAATTCCACGCCGGCCGCGCGCATCCGCTCCACCGTTTCGTAGATGTCGTCGGTGAAGCAGGCGATGTGCTGGATGCCTTCGCCGTGGTAGGCGTCGAGGTATTCGTTGATCTGGCTCTTCGGATCGGAGGACTCGTTGAGCGGGATGCGTACCACGCCATCCGGCGCGGTCATCGCCTTGGAGATCAGCCCGGTCTTGGCGCCCTTGATGTCGAAGTAGCGGATCTCGCGGAAGTTGAACAGGCGCTCGTAGTAGTCCGACCAGCGCTGCATGTTGCCGAAGTAGAGGTTGTGGGTCAGGTGGTCGATGAAGGTCAGGCCGAAGCCGGCCGGATGCTGGTCGGCACCGGGCACCGGTTCGAAATCCGCGTACACCGAGCCCTTCTCGCCATAGCGGTCCACCAGATACAGCATGCAGTCGCCGATGCCCTTGACCACCGGCGCCGGCACCGCGCGGGTGTCGGCCTTGTCGGCGATGGCTTCGCCGCCGTTCTTCAGCACCTTGGCGAACACCTCCTCGGCCGGATGCCGGAAGCGGATCGCGAAGCCGCAGGCGCAGGGGCCGTGCGCGGCGGCGAAATCGGCGGCGAACGAATCCGGGTCCTCGTTGAGCAGGAAGTTGACCCCGCCCTGCCGGTACACGGTGATCGCGCGGCTGCGGTGGCGCAGCACCGCGCTGAAACCCATGCTGCGGAAGTAGGCGTGCAGTTGCTCGCCCTGCCCGGCCGGCGCGGCGAACTCGACGAACTCGAAGCCGTCGATGCCCATCGGGTTCTCGAAGGTGGTGACCTGCATGCCCAGGTTGGCCGGCTGGGACGGATACTGCGGTTGTGCGCTCATGGCTCGTCTCCTGGAGGACGCGGGCAGCGGCCGGCCGAAATTTCGGATGCGGACGGACGCCAGACTCGCGAGAATGGACAGTAGTCTCCTCCGTTATAGTTACAAATGAAACCACCAGCAAGGTGCAATGCAGCATGACGTCGATCGCCCCTCCCGCCCCGCCCGCTCCCGAGCAGCCTTCGCTCGACCTGGAGCAGTTCCTGCCTTACCGCATCAGCGTGCTGTCCAACCGGATCAGCAGCAACATCGCCCGCGTCTACGGCGAGCGCTACGGCATGGCGGTGACCGAATGGCGGGTGATGGCGGTGCTGGCGCTGTACCCGGGGTTGTCGGCCGGTGAAGTGTCCGAGCGCACCGCGATGGACAAGGTGGCGGTGAGCCGCGCGGTGGCGCGCCTGCTCGAGCGCGGCTTCATCCAGCGCGAGACCCATGGCGACGACCGCCGCCGCTCGGTGCTGCACCTGTCGGAAGCGGGGGTGGAGGTCTACCAGGTGGTCGCGCCGATGGTGCTGGAATGCGAGCGCCGCCTGCTGGCGCCGTTCAGCGAGGAAGAGCAGCGCGTGCTGAACCGGCTGATCGACCGGCTGGCGGCCGAGGGGCTGCCGAGCATGACCGGCAAGTGAGGCGCAATGCCTGAGCGCGCGCTGCCGCAGCGCCCTGTGTAGGAGCGGCTTCAGCCGCGACAGGCGTTATCGGTAAGGCCTGTCGCGGCTGAAGCCGCTCCTACAGGGAGCAAGCGTTTTTCAGCGCTCCGGGGCAAGCGCCCGGCCGCTGCGCTCAGGTCTTCGGCGGCGCCCACTGCTTGAGGAAGTCGAAGAACTTCTTGCGGTCGTAACCCTCGCCCTTTTCCAGCTCGCCGCTGAGCTGCGAGTGCAGCAGCTTGCCGTCGGCATCGAGCACCATCAGGTGCGGATAGGCCTCGATCTTCGGGTACTGGGCCAGGAAGGCTTCGTTCTTGTTCTCGTTGCTGTAGTTGACCTTGACCCACACGTAGTTGGCATCGCGGAAACTGCGCACTTCGGCGTCGCCTTCGATGAACTCGTCGAGGATGTGGCAGCGCGCGCACGACTCGCCGCCCACGTCGAGCAGGATGCGCTTGCCGCCGCGCTTGGCTTCCACTTCGGCCGTTTCCAGGTCGTTGGCCGGATCGCGGTTCGGATCGAACTGCGCGCCCAACGCCGCCGCCGCGGCCACGTCGGCAGCAGCGGGCGTGTTGCCCGAGGCCACCGGCTGGTTCGGATCGGCCACCGGCGGCTTCTGCACCGAGGTGTCCAGCGGCTTGGCCGGCGCCTGTTCGGCCTCCGGCGCCGTCGCCTGGTTGCAGCCGCCCAGGGCCAGCATCAGCGCCGCCGCGCCGCCTATCGTCTTGATCGTCTTGTTCGCCATTGCGATCTACCTCACGTCATTTGACACCGTGCATCAACTTGTTGATCAACGGTGCAATCAGGAACAGCAACACGCCCGAGCCGAGCAGGGCCCAGAAACCGAAAGTGTAGCCCTTCAACGCCGAGTCCACGGTCATGCCGGTCTCGCCGCTGACGCCCGCGGCGAAGATGCCGGACAGGTTGTTGCCGATCGCGGTGGACAGGAACCAGCCGCCCATCGCGAAGCCCACGACCTTGGTCGGCGCCAGCTTGGTGGTCATCGACAGGCCGATCGGCGACAGGCACAGCTCGCCCACGGTCTGGATCACGTAGACCATGAACAGGGTCCAGAACGGGATCTTGCCGGAGCCGTCGACCAGCGAGGACAGGGCGAACATCAGCAGCGCGAAGGCCAGGCCGTTGAAGATCAGGCCCAGGCCGAACTTGCGCGGGATCGACGGATTGGCCGAGCGCAGCGCCACCCACAGCCACACGAACACCGGGCCCAGCACCAGGATCGCCAGCGTGTTGACCGACTGGAACCAGCCGACCGGGAACATCCAGCCGCCCAGGTCGCGCTCGACGATGTTCTGCGCGAGGAAGTTGAACGAGCTGCCGGCCTGTTCGAAGAACATGAAGAACATGACGTTGAACACGAACACGATCAGCATCGCGATCGAGCGGTCGCGCGGCACCTGGCCCTCGCGGACGCCCTCGATCAGGATCATCGCGCACAGCGCCACGAACAGCGCGGTGAGGATCCAGCCGAGAATGCCGGCGTCGATCAGCAGCAGGCCGTAGGCCACCGGGATCACCACCAGCGTCGCCAGCAGCACCCCGAACGTGCGGCCCATGCCCTCGCCGCCGGCCGGCGGCCGGCCGACCGGGCCGAGCTGGTGGCGCCCGACCCAGAACCACACCAGGCTGATCAGCATGCCGATGCCGGAGGCGATGAACACGTACTTGTAGGCCGGCATCGCCTCGCTGCCGAACAGCTTGTCGGCCAGCAGGCCGGTCAGGATCGGCGCGACGAAGCCGCCGGCGTTGATGCCCATGTAGAAGATGGTGAAGCCCGAATCGCGGCGCGGATCGTTGAGCGGATACAGCTTGCCGACCATGGTCGACACGTTCGGCTTGAACAGGCCGTTGCCGGCGATGATCGTGGCCAGGCCGATCTTGAACAGCTCTTCGTTCGGGATCGCGATCAGGAACAGGCCCACCGACATGACCACCGCGCCGATCAGCAGCGAGCGCTGGTAGCCGATCAGCCGGTCGGCGACGAAGCCGCCGAACAGCGCCGAGGCGTAGACCAGCGCCAGGTAGGCGCCGTACAGCCGGTTGGCCGGGGCCTCGCCCGCGCCGGAGCCCTGGAAGAACTCGGCCACGATGTACAGGGTCAGCGCCCAGCGGATGCCGTAGAACGCGAAGCGCTCCCAGAATTCCGTCATGAACAGCAGCCACAATGGCCGTGGATGGCCCAGCAGGGTCTTGAATTCGGGCGGTTGCGCTGGCGGTTGCGGCGGTGAGGCTGGGTGGTTCGACGCGACGACGTCAACGCTCATGCGGTGTTCCCTTGCGTATTCAGTATGGGCTGGGCGATTCCCGGCCAACGCCGGGGAACGGGCGAGCATCACCGACAGTTGGCGCTGGCGTCAAATGGCCGGGATTGGAGAGTGGGGATTGGGGATTGGACAAGCGCCCTCCTCGGCCTGAGGCGGGTCATGTCGCCGGGGCAGGCAGGTGCGCGCCGACATGCGCTCAGGCCCCGGATTCCGCACTGCCGGCGGCCGGCCCCGGCGCGGCATCGCGCCCGTCCGGCAACCCCACCGAGGTGCGCACCTCGAACAGTTCCGGGAAGAAGGTCAGCGCCAGCGCCTGCTGCAGGAAGCCCACGCCGCTGGAGCCGCCGGTGCCGCGCTTGAAGCCGATCACCCGCATCACCGTGCGCATGTGGCGGAAGCGCCACAGCTGGAACTGGGTCTCCAGGTCCACCAGGTCCTCGCACAGCGAATACTCGCGCCAGTAGCGGTCGGTGTTCTCGTAGATGCGCTCGAACACCGGCCGCAGCAGCGGATCGCTGACGTGCGGCTGGCGCCAGTCGCGCGCCCGGTACTGTTCGGGAATCGCATGCCCGAAGCGGGTCAGGTAGCGCAGGAATTCCTCGTACAGGCTGGGCGCCTCCAGCACTGCCTGCAGCGCCGCCTGGCCGTGCGGGTCGTGGCCGAACACGCGCAGCATCTGTTCGTTCTTGTTGCCGAGCAGGAACTCGATGGCGCGGTACTGCAGCGACTGGAAGCCCGACGCCGGGCCGAGCACGTCGCGGAAGCCCATGTATTCGGACGGGGTCAGCGTCTCCAGCACCGACCACTGCTCGGTCAACTGGCGCAGCACCTGCTTGCTGCGCGCCAGCACCTTGCGGCACTGCCAGACCTCGTCGCGCTGCAGGTGGGTGATCGCCGCGCGCAGCTCGTGCGCCAGCAGCTTCAGCCACAGCTCGGAGGTCTGGTGCTGGATGATGAACAGCATCTCGTCGTGGTGCGGCGGGTCCGACAGCGGCTGCTGCGCGGACAGCAGCTGGTCCAGCCGCAGGTAGCCACCGTAGGTGACGCGGCCTTCCAGGTCGGTGTGGATGCCGGCTTCGAGCGGGCGCTGGTTCTGTTCGACGGGCATGGGCGGGAACGGCGATCCGGGGCCGGCAAGGGTACCGCAGCGACGCCTGTCACATCCCGGTCAGCGGCGGACGGCAAACTCGGGCAGAATCGAGCCGGCGCTTCGGGGAGCGCCGTCCGTCATTGCCGTCACTTGCGTCTTCAAGGATTGGGGAGAGTCTTCGTCATGCGAACCATGCTGCTTCGTGCTGCAGTGTTGTCGTGCGCGCTTGCCTGTGCCGGCACCGGCCAGGCCCAGGTCGTCATCAGCCAGGTCTATGGCGGTGGCGGCAACAGCGGCGCCACCTACAAGAGCGATTTCGTCGAACTGCACAACAACGGCGACCAGGCGGTGAGCCTGGCCGGCTGGTCGGTGCAGTACGCCTCGGCCGCCGGCAGCAGCTGGCAGGTCACCGCGCTGGCCGGCAGCATCCCCGCCGGCGGCTACTACCTGGTCAAGCAGGCCGACGGCAGCGGCGGCAGCACCGCGCTGCCGACCCCGGACGCCACCGGCACCACCGCGATGAGCGGCACCGCCGGCAAGGTCGCGCTGAGCAACGCGGCGACCGCGCTGAGCGGCGCCTGCCCGGCTGGCAACGTCGATTTCGTCGGCTACGGCAGCAGCGCCAGCTGCGCCGAAGGCAGCGCGCCGACCGCCGCGCCCAGCAACACCCTGGCGGTGCTGCGCGGCAACGGCGGCTGCAGCGACAGCGACAACAACAATGCCGACTTCGCCACCGGCGCGCCGACCCCGCGCAACAGCGCCGCGGCCGCCAACCTGTGCGGCGGCGGCAACCAGCCGGTGGCCAGCGTGGCCAACGTCAGCCGCGGCGAAGGCGACAGCGGCAGCACCGCGTTCGTGTTCACCATCGCCCTGAGCCAACCGGCCGGCAGCGGCGGGGTCAGCTTCAGCGCCGCCACCCGCGACGGCAGCGCGACCGCCGGCAGCGACTACCAGGCCCTGGCCGCCACCAGCGTGACCATTCCCGCCGGCGAGAGCAGCGCGCAGGTCAGCGTGCTGGTCAATGGCGACACCGCCAACGAACCCGACGAGACCTTCTACCTCGACATCACCGGCATCAGCGGCGCCTTGCCGGCCACGCTGACCGCCAGCGGGGTGATCCTCAACGACGACTTCAACCTGGTGCCGATCCACAGCATCCAGGGCAGCGGCGCGCGTTCGCCGCTGGTCGGGCAGATCGTCGCCACCAGCGGCATCGTCACCGCGCGGCGCAGCGCCGGCTTCTTCCTGCAGGCGCCGGACGACCAGGCCGACGCCGATCCGCTGACCTCCGAGGGCATCTACGTCTACACCGGCAGCGCGCCGCCGGCCGAGGCCGCGGTGGGCAATGCGGTGCGGGTGCAGGCCACCGTGCTCGAATACGTGCCGAGCGCCGATCCGACCCAGCCGCCGCTGACCGAACTGGGCACGCCGACCGTCCTGCTGCAGTCCACCGGCAATCCGCTGCCGGCCGCGGTGACGCTGACCACCAGCTTCCCCGACCCCAGCGGCGCCTACGACCAGCTCGAGCGCCTGGAAGGCATGCGCGTCACCGTGCCCAGCCTGACCGTCAACGCGCCCACCGGCGGCAGCGTCAACGAAACCAACGCCAGCGCCAGCAGCAACGGCGTGTTCCATGCCGTGGTCACCGGCCGGCCGCGCGCCTGGCGCACGGCCGGCGTGCAGCAGCCCGACCCGCTGCCGGCCGGATCGCCGGCCGACGTGCCGCGCTGGAACACCAACCCGCAGGTGATCGCGGTGGGCAGCGCCGGCCTCGGCGGCGAGCGCATCGACGTGGCCAGCGGCTGCGTGGTGCTCGGCGTCAGCGGCCCGCTGGACTACAGCTTCCGCCGCTACACGATCTATCCGGAAACCGCGCCCACCGTGCAGTGCAACGGCGCCGACCAGCCCAAGCCGGCCCCGGCGCCGCAGGCCGACGACGTCAACGTCGCCACCTACAACATGGAGCGCTTCTTCGACGACCAGAACGACCCGGCGATCGGCGAACCGGTGCTGACCGCGGCCGCCTACCAGGCGCGGCTCAACAAGGCCTCGCTGGCGATCCGCAACTACCTCAACACGCCCGACATCCTGGGCACGGTGGAAGTGGAAAGCCTGAGCGTGCTGCAGACCCTGGCCGCGCGCATCAACAGCGACGCGGTCGCCGCCGGCCAGCCCGATCCGCAGTACGTGGCGTACCTGCAGGAAGGCAACGACGTCGGCGGCATCGACGTCGGTTTCCTGGTCAAGACCGCGCAGGTCGGTGCGGGTGTCGCCCGCGTGGAAGTGCTCTCGGTCAGCCAGGAAGGCAAGGCCACCACCTGGACCGAGCCGGCCGGCGGCACCAGCCTGCTCAACGACCGCCCGCCGCTGCTGCTGAAGGCGATCGTGCATTTCGCCGACGGCCGCACGCTGCCGCTGACCGTGGTCGAGGTGCACCAGCGCTCGCTCAACGGCGCCGAGACCGACGACGCCAGCGGCCTGCGCATCCGCGCCAAGCGCCAGGCGCAGGCGGTGTTCCTGGCCAACCTGCTGCAGGCGCGGCAGGTCGCCGATCCCACCGAGCAACTGCTGGTGATGGGCGACTTCAACGCCTTCGAGTTCAACGACGGCTACGTCGATGCGATGGGCACGGTGACCGGCCTGCCGTCGGCCGACGAGCAGACGGTTGTCGACGGCGACGGCGCCGACCTGGTCACGCCGGACCTGTACAACCTGACCCTGCTGTCGACCCCGGACCAGAGCTATTCGTACGTCTACGACGGCAACGTGCAGTCGCTGGACCACATCCTGGCCAACCGCGCGCTGATGCACTCCGAACAGGTCGCGACGCTGAGCGAAGGCCATGCGCGGCTCAACGCCGACTTCCCGGCCACCGCGCGCAACGACGCCAACTCGCCGGCGCGGCTGTCCGACCACGACCCGGCGGTGGTGCTGCTCAAGCTCAAGCCGCTGCAGCGCGCCGACCTGAGCGTGACCGCGAACGCGGCCAATGCCGCGGTCTACGCCGGCGACACCATCCGCTACAGCGTCGAGGTCGGCAACGCCGGCCCGGATGCGGCCCGCTTCGCCGCGGTCGCCTTCGCCCTGGATGCCGCGGTGACGCCGACCGTGACCGCCGCCCCGGGCTGGGACTGCGCCGCCCCGGACGTTGCCGCGCAGACCGTGGTGACCTGCACCACGACGCAGCTCGCCGCGGGCGCCGCGCCGCGCTTCGAGGTGGCGGTGCCGGCCACCGCCGACCTGGTCGGCCGCTCGCTGACCCTGGCCGCCTCGGTCGCTTCGCAGACCGAGGACCCGAATGGCGGCAACAACGGCGCAAGCGCCGCGGTGGCGGTGCAGGCCGCGCCCGCCGGCAACCTGGCGGTCCGCATCGACGGCCCGGCGACGCTGCCGCTGACCGCGTTCAGCGCCAACTACCGCATCGCCTTGGTCAACCACGGCAATGCGCCGGTCAAGCGCGCCAGCCTGAGCGTCAGCGGCAACACGCTGTCGGTGCTGTCGCTGCTGGTGCCGCCGCGCGGCTGGCAATGCGTGCGCCAGGCCCATGGCCTGCGTAGCGCGCAGTACCAGTGCAGCACCCGAGCCGACCTGGCCCCGGGCGCGAGCACCGCGTTCACCCTGACCACGGCGACCCGCCCGCTGCCGGCCGACCGCACCATCGCGATCGAGGCCAGCGCCAGCTCCGCCTCGACCGATGCCGACCCATCCGACAACGCGGCACGCTTCAGCACCCGCATCGGCCGCTGAGCGCGACCACCGGTAACACGAGGGCGCGGCCACAAAGCCGCGCCCTTTCTTTTGCGCGCGCTCCGCAACCGCTGTAGCTCAAGCCCCTCTCCCCTCGGGAGAGGGGTTGGGGTGAGGGTCCGGCGCGAAGCGTCTCGCGGAGTTTGGGGTGCACGAGGCTGCGCCCGTACCCTCATCCGCCCCTTCGGGGCACCTTCTCCCGACGGGAGAAGGAAAGCCGCTAGCCCCTCTCCCACCGGGAGAGGGGTTGGGGTGAGGGTCCGGCGCGAAAGCGTCTCTCGGAGTTTGGGCGCACGAGGCTCCGCCCGTACCCTCATCCGCCCTTCGGGCACCTTCTCCCGACGGGAGAAGGAACAGCCGAGCCCCTCTCCCACCGGGAGAGGGGTTGGGGTGAGGGTCCGGCGCGAAAGCGACTCGCAGCGTTTAGGTGCACGAGGCTGCGCCCGTACCCTCATCCGCCCCTTCGGGCACCTTCTCCCGATGGGAGAAGGGAACAGCCGAACCTCTCCATTGGGAGAGGGCTGGGGCTGTCGCTCTTGAGCCGTTGCTGTTGCTATTGCTGTTGCTGTTGCTGTTGCTGTTGCTGGTGATTTTGCTTTTAAACCTTCCCGCCTTAAAGCGAGCCGAGCACCGCAGTGGCGAGCGGCCGAAGAGGCGCCCCTGTTTGAGCGAAGCGAGTTTGGGCGCCGTCCCGAAAAGGGGATAAATGCCGCTCGGCGCGAGGAGCGCAGGGGACCGGTGCGGCTGTATCGCACCGGCTCGCGTCGGGCGGGAGCGGTTTTGGTTACTTTTGCCACGCCGACCGGCGCGAAAGCTCTTGATCTTGATCTTGCTTTTGCTCTTGATCCGCTCCGACTTTGCTCAAGCAATCGCCATCGTTTTCGCGCAGCCGCGCTTAGGCGCCCCGCCATCACGCTCAGCCACAGACGTCCACCGCTGGACATCCATCCCCGCCGCGCGACCACCACCCGCACCGCAACAATCGCCCAAGTGAACGCCAGCAATGCGCACAGCCACCCCAGCGCGCATTTTTGCTGCAATCCAGCAACATACCGTGCTGCGGTGCAGGACGGCTTTTGTGCGCGCCTTCCTTAACATGCCGAGTCATATCATTTGAAACTTGTTGTCGAGAGTGCCGCTGTCATGACCATCGCCGCCCAGTTCGAAATCGACTACCTGCAGTACCTCGACGCGGGCGGCCAACCGGCCCGCGACGCCCTTCCGGCCGATTCGGCCAACCCGCAGACCCTGCTGGCGCTGTTCAAGCAGATGCTCTACGTGCGCACCTTCGACAGCAAGGCCGTGGCCCTGCAACGCACCGGCAAGCTCGGCACCTACGCCTCCTGCCTGGGCCACGAAGCCACCCACGTCGGCATCGGCGCGGCAATGCGCAGCGGCGACGTGCTCGCGCCCAGCTACCGCGAATACGGCGCCATGTTCATGCGCGGCGTGCGCCCGCGCGAGGTGCTGCTGTACTGGGGCGGCGACGAACGCGGCAGCGATTTCCTGCGCGATTCCGACGCCGCCAAGGATTTCCCGATCTGCGTGCCGATCTCCACCCAGTGCCTGCACGCCGCCGGCGCGGCGCTGGCGTTCAAGCTGCGCGGCGAAGACCATGTCGCGGTCGCCACCTGCGGCGACGGCGGCTCCTCCAAGACCGATTTCTATGCCGCACTCAATTCCGCCGGCGCCTACCAGCTGCCGCTGATCCTGTGCGTGATCAACAACGGCTGGGCGATCTCGGTGCCGCGCGCGGCGCAGACCGGCGCGCAGACCCTGGCGCAGAAGGGCCTGGCCGGCGGCCTGCACTGCCTGCAGGTGGACGGCAACGACCTGATCGCGGTGCTGGAAGCGATGCGCCAGGCACGCGAACGCGCGCTCAGCGGCCAGGGCGGCACGGTCATCGAATTCATGACCTACCGCCTGTCCGACCACACCACCGCCGACGACGCGCGCCGCTACCGCGACGAGACCGAGGTCAAGCAGGCCTGGGAACGCGAACCGCTGACCCGGCTGCGCACCTGGCTGACCGCGCAGGGCCTGTGGAGCGAGGCCGAGGAAGCGGCGTGGAAGCAGGAATGCGCGCGCCTGGTGGACATCGAGGTCGACGCCTACCTGGCCACCCCGGTGCAGCCGGTGGAAGCGATGTTCGATTACCTGTATGCCGATCCGCCGCCGGAGCTGCTCGCGCAGCGCGCCGACGCCATCGCCCTGGAGCAGCGCCATGGATGAGCTCAGCCCTCGCCTCGCCGACACCGCCGCCACGCATGCGGCCGGCACCGCCCACAGCGCGGCCACAGCGCGCGGAGACCAGTCCATGACCAGCAGCCCCATCACCCTGATCGAAGCCGTCACCCAGGCCCTGGCCTGGGAACTGCAGCACGACCCGTCGGTGCTGGTGCTGGGCGAGGACGTGGGCGTCAACGGCGGCGTGTTCCGCGCCACCGCCGGCCTGCAGCAGCGCTTCGGCGCGCAGCGCGTGCTGGACACGCCGCTGGACGAAACCACCATCGCCGGGCTCAGCGTCGGCCTGGCCGCGCAGGGCATGAAGCCGGTGGCCGAGGCGCAGTTCGACGGCTTCGTCTATCCGATGGTCGATCACCTGATCTGCCACGCCGCGCGCCTGCGCAACCGCACCCGCGGCCGCCTGCACTGCCCGATGGTGCTGCGCGTGCCGTGGGGCGGCGGCATCCGCGCGCCGGAGCACCACAGCGAAGCCAACGAGGCCATCTTCACCAACGTGCCAGGCCTGCGCGTGGTGCTGCCGTCCTCGCCGCAGCGCGCCTACGGCCTGCTGCTGGCGGCGATCCGCGAGCCGGATCCGGTGATCTACATGGAGCCCAAGCGCCTGTACCGCCAGTACAAGGAAGTGGTCGCCGACGACGGCGATGCACTGCCGCTGGACGTGTGCTTCGTGCTGCGCGAGGGCAGCGACGTGACCCTGGTCGCCTGGGGCGCGCAGGTCAAGGAAGCGCTGGAAGCGGCCGACAAGTTGGCCGCCGACGGCATCAGCGCCGAGGTCATCGACGTGGCCACGCTGCGCCCGCTGGACTTCGACACCATCGCCGAATCGGTGGCGCGCACCGGCCGCTGCGTGATCGTGCAGGAGGCGCCGCGCAGCGCCGGCTTCGGCGCCGAGATCGCCGCGCGCCTGGCCGAACAGTCGATGTACGACCTGGTCGCGCCGGTGCAGCGGGTGACCGGCTACGACACGCACATCCCCCTGTTCCGGCTGGAGATGAAATACCTGCCGAGCGTGGACAAGATCGTCGCGGCGGCCAAGCGTGCCGTCGCCGCAGGCTGACATGCAGGCGCGCCTGCTCAGCGACTATCGTGCCGCCTACCCGCATCCGATCCGCTTCGCCAAGGGCGAGCGGGTGGCGCTGGGCGTGCGCGACGAGGAATGGCCCGCGTTCGTGTGGACCACGACCGCGGCCGGCAACGCCGGCTGGGCGCCGCTGGCCTGGCTGCGCGCCACCGGCGACGGCCACGCCGAAGCGCTGCGCGACTACGACGCGCGCGAACTGGATGCCGCGCAGGGCGACACCGTGACCCTGCATCACGAATACGGCGACTGGTGGTGGGCCGAGCGCGCCGATGGCGCGCAGGGCTGGCTGCCGGCGCGCGACCTGGAACTGCTGGAAGAGACCACATGAGCCAAACCAAGAACTTCAATCTGCCCGACCTGGGCGAAGGCCTGCCCGACGCCACCATCGTCGAGTGGTTCGTCAAGGAAGGCGACACCATCCGGCTCGACGAGCCGCTGGTGTCGATGGAAACCGCCAAGGCGGTGGTCGAAGTGCCCTCGCCGGTGTCCGGCAAGGTGCTGAAACTGGCCGGCGCGCCGGGCGACATCGTCGTCACCGGCAGCATGCTGGCGCAGTTCGCGCCCGACGCCAGTATGCCGCAACGCGCCGAAGGCCAGGACACCGGCCACCATCATGGCGGCGCGGCGCCGGCCGCTCACGGCAAGGGCGCCGGTGCCGACGCGCCGGGCGACAACGACCGCGTCATCGCCTCCGACACCGGCGGCGAATTGCGCGATGCCGATGCGGCGCCCGGCGACGGCGCGCGCGACGACGCCGGCACCGTGGTCGGCGCGATGCAGAGCTCCAACGCGGTGCACAGCGAGCGCACGGTCTCGGTGGGCGGGGTGCGCGCGATGCCGGCGGTACGCGCGCTGGCCAAGAAGCTGGGCGTGGACCTGGCGCGGGTGCGCGCCAGCGGCGGCGACGGCGCAGTGACCCTGGCCGACGTGAAGCAGGCCGCAGCCGACGGCTCGGCCGTTGTAGGAGCGGCTTCAGCCGCGACCACACGGTCTCCGCAGGTCGCGGCTGAAGCTGCACCGGCGCAGGCGCCGGCAGCCGCCTCGCGCACCCCACTGTCCGCCACCGGCAAACCGATGCGCACGCAACCGCCCGGCACCGTCGCGCACGGCCAGCCCGAGCCGCTCAAGGGCGTGCGCCGCAACATGGCGCGGGTGATGGCGCAGGCGCATCGCGAAGTGGTGCTGACCACGCTCAACGACGACGCCGACGTCCACGCCTGGGCGCCCGGCAACGACATGACCGTGCGCCTAGTGCGCGCGATCGTCGCCGCCTGCCAGGCGGTGCCGGCGCTCAATGCCTGGTTCGACGGCGAGGCGCTGACCCGCACCCTGCACGCGCATGTGGACATCGGCATCGCCGTGGACACCGACGACGGCCTGTTCGTGCCGGCGCTGCGCAATGCCGACATGCTCGACGCGCGCGGCATCCGCGAAGGCGTCAACCGCCTGCGCCAGCAGGTGGAGACGCGCAGCATCGCCGCCTCCGAACTGAGCGGCTACACAATCTCGCTGTCCAACTTCGGCATGTTCGCCGGCCGCTACGCCACGCCGATCGTGGTGCCGCCGTGCGTGGCGATCGTCGCTGCCGGCCGTGCCCGCCACCAGTTGGTGCCGGTGATGGGTGGCGTGGAAACGCACAAGCTGCTGCCGCTGTCGCTGAGCTTCGACCACCGCGCCTGCACCGGCGGCGAGGCGGCACGCTTCCTGCGCGCGATGATCGACGATCTGGCCCTGCCGGGCTGAGCGCATTGCGCCGCCGCCTCGCGACGAGGCGGTGGCGCCTGCCGCGCATCAGTTGCGCTCGTCGAAGGCCTGGATCACCTGCAGCGCCACCTCGGCCACGCCACTGGCCTGCTGCAGCTGCAGCAGCGCCGCATGCGCGGCCTCGACCGAGCCGTAGCCGATCACCGCGCTGCCGTCGATCGCCGAGGCGTAGACCAGGGTGCCGCCGGTGCGGTGCGCCAGCGCTTCGACCACCGCCGGGGTGGTGCCGAACAACTTCAGCTTGGGCGCGACCAGCACGGTCTGCGCGGTCAGTTCGTTGATCGCCGCCGCCAGCCGTTCGTCCTGCCTGGCCGGATCGCGCGGCACCTGCGCCGTGTTGCGCGCATCGCGCCCGAGCAGGATCGCGTACGGACCGATCTGCGCCACAACGCCGTCGGCCGGCGCTGTGCGCCGATCGTGCCGGCCATCTCCGGCACGCAGTCGCACCACCGCGCCAGGGATCAGGCGATAAGTGGAATGGCCGAAATTGAAACGCGCGCCGGTCGCCGCCTGGCGCAGCGCGCGGATATCCGGCACTTGCGCCGACAGCGGCGGCGCGGCCAATACGACAGTAGCGAACGCCAGCCCCAGCACGCTGCGCGCAAGACAGCCAAGCAGGCGCTGGCGTGCCGCGGCGACGGACGAACGCCGCCGCCGGAACGCGCGCACCTCCGCGGCGAATGCAACCGAGCTCAGTCGCAGGAGCGAAGACGTCATAGCGTTGCGGTCCCGGGAGAGGAAAGACACGCGTCGGTAACCAGCGGCGCACCGACGAAACGCGATCGATATATAGCAACCGGCTCTGCGCGACAGCAATCGCCAATCGCCCCAAAGGTGACTTGACACGCATTTTGGATCGCCCGTGTCTACCGATTTACTCCACTCCCACTGCGAAGGCCGTACGCCAGCCTTTTACAGTTCGCGAAAGCACCTAAATCAAGCTTTCGCACTGTGCGCAATTCGACGGGAAATAGGCGTTTTTCTGCAATTTCGGTGAGTTCCCACGGCGCGCTTCGATCATGCTGCAGCGCTGCTTGCGCACCGGTCGACACCACCTCCTGACCCGAATTGAAGTGGCGCGATTATCTTTTTAGCATTCCCTGGCACAAACCTTTTGGTTCGTTTGCACAGGCGCACGACACCGCACGCAGCGACAGACGTACCGCCCAAACGCGCCTGCTGGCGTGTACATCAAGCTCGCCATCCCAGATCGAAAGCCTGAACAAAAGCTGTCTACCACGACCCGTAACCGCGTCGTTATGGTCGTTGCCAGGGGGACGGCACCGCGCCATTGGCCGCAACGCCGCCGCACGTCCGCACACAACCGCAACCACCCGTGGCCGCCCTGCGCAGCCGCGCCGGCACGACTTTCCCTATCACTTGCGAGGAACCTGAAGATGCCCCAGTCCATCCGCCACCATCGTCCACTCGCGCTGCTGTCGCCGCTGCTGCTCGCCCTCGCTGCCGCCTCCGCCACGGCCGCCGAACGCGTAGACCTGCACGGCAAGGATCTCGGCGCGCTCAACGTGCAGTACAAGGCGGCCACCACCAGCCTTGGCGGCGTTCCCGCTGCGGCCGCGGTGCGCCACGCCGAACTGATCGGCCTGGATGCCGAGTCCGCGCTGACCCTGCTGAGCAGCAGCACCGACGCCGACGGCACCGTGCACAGCCGCTACCAGCAGACCTTCCGCGGCGTGCCGATCTGGGGCGAGCACGTCGTCGTCAGCGAGCGCAGCGATGGCAGCGTGCGCAGCCTGTTCGGGCGCTCGGTCGCCGGCCTGGCCAGCGAACTGCCGGCCACCGCAACGGCCGCCGCCGCGGCATTGCTGCCGGCCAACCGCGCGCTGGAGGTGGCCACGCGCGCCGCGCTGGGCGATGCGCTGGCCGCACGCCGCATCGAGCGCGCGCAGGCACCGCAGATGATCTATCTCGACGACGACGACCGCGCGCACATGGCCTACGTGGTGTCGTTCTTCGCCGACGCGCCGCAGGGCGGCGCGCCGACCCGGCCGTTCGTGATCGTCGATGCGCGCAGCGGTGCGATCCTGCGGCAATGGGACGGCCTGACCACGCGCGACGCCACCGGCCCCGGCGGCAACGCCAAGACCGGGCAGTACGAATACGGCACCAGCGGCAGCATCCACGGCTTCCTCGAGGTGGACGACAACTGCCGCATGCAGAACAGCACGGTCAAGTCGGTGAACCTCAACGGCGGCACCTCCGGCAGCACCGCCTACCAGTTCACCTGCCCGCGCAACACCTACAAGGCGATCAACGGCGCCTACTCGCCGATCAACGACGCGCACTACTTCGGCGGCGTCATCGAGAAGATGTACCGCGCCTATGCCGGCGTGGCGCCGCTGAGCTTCCAGCTGGTGATGCGCGTGCACTACAGCACCCGCTACGAAAACGCGTTCTGGAACGGTTCGACGATGACCTTCGGCGACGGCAACACCCGCTTCTATCCGCTGGTCAGCGTCGACGTCGCCGGCCACGAGGTCTCGCACGGCTTCACCGAGCAGAATTCCGGCCTCACCTACTCCGGCCAGTCCGGCGGCATCAACGAGGCGTATTCCGACATCGCCGGCGAGGCCACCGAGTACTACCTAAAGGGCAGCAACGACTTCCTGGTCGGCCCGGAGATCTTCAAGTCCACCGGAGCGCTGCGCTACATGGCCAATCCGCCGCAGGACGGCTCCTCGATCGACAACGCCGCCAACTACCGCAGCGGGCTGGACGTGCACTACTCCTCCGGCGTCTACAACAAGGCGTTCTACAAGCTGGCCACCACTTCCGGCTGGAACACGCGCACCGCCTTCGAGGTGTTCGCCCGCGCCAACCGCCTGTACTGGACCCCGAGCACCAGCTTCAACAGTGGCGCCTGCGGCGTGCGCACCGCGGCCAGCGACCTGGGCCGCTCGGTGGCGGCAGTGACGGCCGCGTTCAGTGCGGTCGGCGTGACCTGCCAGTAACGGCGACCGGCGCCAACCGCCGCACGGCCATCCCGTTGGGAGCCGTGCGGCGGCATGGCAACGCGGCGTTGCAGATGCGCCGCGCACCGCGCTATCGCCGGTGCGCATGGCGAGCCGCCTGCGCACGTCGCTGTCGCGTGCAATCGGTTTGGCGTCGATCAAGCGCGACGCCAAGGTTTTCCGCACGCTGCGTCCTCGTGGGCGTGCGGTGGCGAGCATTTCCGCATGACACCAGGGCAGGCCACTGCCGTCGGCTGCCCCGACCGATCGTCTCTCGATCAGCGCCAATCGAATACCAGCAGGTGCATACGCCTCGCCTAGGCGCCCGGCTGCGGGTAGGCTGCGCGGCTATCTCCTCCGCGGCGCATCGCGGCGGCATGATTTCGCCATCTTTTTTCCGGACCTCGCTGCATGCCATTCACCACGCTGGGCCTCGCCCCCGAGCTGCTGCCCGCGTTTTCCCGCGCGCTAGACGCCGCCGGCTACACCGCGCCCACCGCGATCCAGGTGCAGGCGATCGCGCCGATCCTGCGCGGCGACGACGTGCTGGCCTGCGCCGCGACCGGCTCGGGCAAGACCGCCGCGTTCGCGCTGCCGCTGTTGCAGCGCGCGGCGCTGGCGCCGGCCAGCCGCCGCGTGCGCGGCCTGGTGCTGGTGCCGACCCGCGAGCTGGCCGCGCAGGTCGGCGACACCTTGCAGGCGCTGGGCCGCTACCTGCCGCGGCGGGTCAAGGTGGCCACGGTCGCCGGCGGCGCCTCGATCAATCCGCAGATGCTGAAGCTGCGCGGCGGCGCCGACATCGTCGTGGCCACCCCGGGCCGACTGCTCGACCTGGTCGCGCACAATGCCGTGGAGCTGGGCGCGGTGGGCACCTTGGTGCTGGACGAAGCCGATCGCCTGCTGGCACTGGGTTTCGAAGCGGAACTGGGCCGGATTCTGGCGTTGCTGCCGCGGCGCCGGCAGACCCTGCTGTTCTCGGCCACCTTCCCGGCCGAGGTGGAAGCGCTGGCGCAACGTTTGATGCGCGGACCGCGCCGCATCGGCGAGGAGGTGGTCGCCGCGGCCCCGGCGACGATCCGCCAGCGTGCGATCGAAGTCGACAGCACGCAGCGCACCGCGCTGCTGCGGCACCTGCTGCACAGCGAAGCCTGGCCGCAGGCGCTGGTGTTCGTGGCCAGCCAGCGCGGCGCCGACAATCTGGCCGAAAAGCTCAGCAAGACCGGCGTGCTGGCGCAGCCGCTTCATGGCGAGCTGAGCCAGGGTCGCCGCAACCAGGCGCTGGCCGGCTTCCGCAGCGGTCAGGTGCGGGTGCTGGTCGCCACCGACGTGGCCGCGCGCGGCTTGGACATCGCACAGCTGCCGGTGGTGGTCAACTACGACCTGCCGCGCGCCACCGCCGACTACACCCACCGTATCGGCCGCACCGGACGCGCCGGTGCCGATGGCCTGGCGGTGAGCTTCGTCGATGCGGCCAGCGAAGCGCACCTGCGTCTGATCGAAAAGCGCCAGCGCCTGCGCGTGCCGCGCGAACGCATCGCCGGGTTCGAACCGACACAGGCGGCCGCGCCCGCCACCGCGACAGCGCCGCAGACCGGTGGCATCAAGGGCAAGCGCCCGAGCAAGAAGGACAAGCTGCGCGCGGCGAACGCGCAGGGCGGCGCGCTGGCGAAGGAGTGAGCGCATTCGCGGCGCATCTCGCGGCCAATGGCGCGAGATGCGCTTGCTGTTCGCAGAACGACGACTGCCAGCAATCCAATGCATTGCGTGCGCCTATGCTGTCGGTCGCGGCTGAAGCCGCTCCTACAGGGTGCGCTTCTGTAGGAGCGGCTTCAGCCGCGACAGCAACCCAACCCCCTCGCACCGATCATCGCGACCGATGATCCAGACACCATCCGCTCGGACAGCGCGCAGCGGCGCCCGCGCTCAATCGTCGAACGGATCGGCCGCGGCCGCATCGCCCTGCGGCCGCGGCGTGCGCTTGCCCGGCTTGCTGCGGATTTCCACATAGAACTGGGTGCCGCCCGTGGCGACCAGCGCGTCGATCGAACGCAGCAGCTCGGCCGGCGGCACCACCGCGGCGGTGGCTTCCTCGGTGCCGAACAGCGTGTCGAAGTCCCAGTAGTCGGCGCCGGCCGGCAAGGCCTTGCGGCGTTCGCGGCGGATGTACTTGCGGATGTCGTGCTTGCTGGCGTCGAGCAGGCGGTCGGGGTGCTTGCCTTCGATGCGGAGCTGGTAGGTCTTCTTCACTGCGGGGAGGATCCTGAAAAGAGGGAACACGCGGCCGGCATGCGCGGCGCTGGCGGCGGGCGGGCGGCGGGCGGGGCCTGCGGCCGGCCGCCTGCATGCGCGGCGGGCCGCCATGGTGCCAGAACCCGGCCCCGCGCTGCGGATTGGCCGATAATCGGTGCCCGGCGCATGCCGCCGCCGCAGGAGTTGCCGATGACCGACCCTTCCGCCTTCGCGGGCTACCGCATCCTCGTCGCCGGCGCCAGCCGCGGCATCGGCCTGGCGATCGCCGACGCCTTCGCCCGCCGCGGCGCCGCGCTGGCGATCTGCGCGCGCAATGCCGCCGGCCTGGCCGACGCAGCCGAGCAGTTGCTGCGCCACGGCCATCCGGTGTCGCGGCTGACCTGCGACCTGGCCGATCCGGCGCAGATCCAGCGCTGGGTGGCGCACGCGGCCGACACCCTGGGCGGCATCGACGTGATGGTCAACAACGCCTCCGGCTACGGCCATGGCGACGACGACGCCAGCTGGCAGGCCGGCTTCGACATCGACCTGATGGCCGCGGTGCGCTGCAACCGCGCCGCGCTGCCGCTGCTGCGCGCCAGCCAGCGCGCCTGCATCCTCAACATCAGCTCGATCAACGCGCTGCGGCCGACGCCGCGGGTGCCGGCGTACTCGGCGGCCAAGGCCGCGCTGAACTACTACACGACCACCCTGGCCGCCGAACTGGCGCGCGAACGGATCCGGGTCAATGCGATCGCGCCCGGCTCGATCGAATTCCCCGGCGGGCTGTGGGACCAGCGCCGCGCGCAGCAGCCGGAGCTGTACCGGCGCATCCGTGCCGCCATCCCGTTCGGCGACTTCGGCGCGCTCGAGGACGTCAGCAACGCCGCCCTGTTCCTGGCCTCGCCGCAGGCGCGCTGGATCACCGGCCAGGTGCTGGCGGTGGACGGGGGGCAATCGCTGGGCGCCTGATGTGCGGGCGCGTCCGCCGTAATGCCGCGCTCGCGGCAATCCCGCTCCGGATCGGCGGCACGAGCCACTGTGGAAGGACTTCAGTCCCGACGATGCCCGCAGCCGGATAACGGCATGGCTCCGTTCGTCGCGGTTGAAACCGCACCTACAGCAGCGCTTGGGATCGCTGGCTCAAGCCACTGCAGGAAGGACCGCGCAGCCGGCGCTCATTCCGCCAACTGCGCCGCATCCACCACCTGCACGCCGGCGCGCGGATGCAAGGCGTGTTCGACCAGCGCGGCGGCGATGCGCTCGGCGGGGTTGATTCGGTAGCGCCGCGGCAGCAGCGGCCCGAGCAGCCCGAGCACGGCGGCGGCGGCGCGCTCGGCCGCGCGCGGTTGCGCACGCTCGCCGCCGATCAGGCCTGGGCGCACCAACGCGAGCGACGGATAACCTATCGCCTGCAGGTCGCGCTCCAGTTCGCCCTTGACTCGGTTGTAGAACACGCGCGAACCCGGATCGGCGCCCAGCGCGGAATTCAACGCGAACGCATTGGCCCCGTGCTGCCGCGCCAGTCGCGCGATCGCCAGCGGATAGGCATGATCGACACGGCGGAACGCCTCGCGCGAGCCGGCCTGCTTCATCGTGGTGCCGAGCGCGCAGATCGCCGCGTCGGCTTGCCACCACGGCGCCTGCGCCGGCAATTGCTCGAAATCGACCAACGGGTTGTCCAGCTTGGCCTGCACGATATCCAGCGCGCGCCGGGTCGGGGCGACCACCGCGCTGCACTCCGGCGCGGCAAGCAACTGCGCCAGCACGTGCGAACCGACCAGGCCGGTGGCACCGGCGAGCAGGATCTTCATCGAAAGCGCCCTCGCGCAATGGAGGGACGAAGCTACGCCGGGCGCAGGCGCCTGGGCAAGCTGTGGGCGGCGCGCGCATCCGCTCGGTGTCTGGATCCACGAGGGGCTTCGCGTCGTACCCTCACCCCAACCCCTCTCCCGATGGGAGAGGGGCTCGGCTGTTCCCTTCTCCCATCGGGAGAAGGTGCCCCGCAGGGGCGGATGAGGGTGCGGGCGAAGCCTCGTGCGCCCGAACTTCGCGAGTCGCCTTCGCGCCGTACCCTCACCCCAACCCCTCTCCCGGTGGGAGAGGGGCTCACGCGGTTCCTTCTCCCTGCGGGAGAAGGTGCCCCGAAGGGGCGGATGAGGGTACGGGCGTAGCCTCGTGCGCCCGAACTCTGCGAGTCGCTTTCGCGCCGGACCCTCACCCCAACCCCTCTCCCGGTGGGAGAGGGGGTAGTGCGGTTCCTTCTCCCTGCGGGAGAAGGTGCCCCGCAGGGGCGGATGAGGGTACGGGCACAGCCGCGCACCCTCCGCCGCGAAGCGCGCCCGCACAAGCCAGCCCCTGCCCTGCCCTGCCCTGCCCTGCCCCGCCCCGCCGCGCCGCGCCACGCCACGCCACGCCGCGCATGGTCGCCGCGCTGCGGCTTGTACGCCACAATAGCCGCCCATCGCGCCACCCCCGGCGCCGCTGCAGCCAACCGAGGAGCCGTTCGATGTTCGTGGTGTGTGGAGAGGCCCTGTACGACATCTTCATCGACGGCTACGCCGGCACCTCGGTCGGCATGACCGCGCGCCAGGGCGGCTCGCCGTTCAACGTGGCGATCGGCCTGGCCCGGCTCGGCACGCCGTCGGCGCTGTTCACCGGCCTGTCCACCGACCCGCTCGGCCGCCAGCTGCGCAGCACCCTGGAGCGCGAGGGCGTGGCGCTGCAGCACTGCATCGACAAGCGCGAGGCGACCACCCTGGTGATGGTCGCGCTGGACGCGCAGGGCGTGCCCAACTATTCGTTCTACGGCACCGGCTGCGCCGACCGCGCGCTGACCGCCGCCGACCTGCCGGCGTTCGACGCCACGGTCGGCGGGCTGCATTTCGGCTCCTACACCCTGGTCGCCGAGACCACCGCCAGCACCTTCCAGGCCCTGGCCGAGCGCGAACGCGCGCAGCGGCTGATCTCGCTGGATCCGAACGTGCGGCCGACGGTGGAGCCGGACATGGCGGTGTGGCGCGCGCGGCTGGATCGCTGGATCGCGCTGGCGCACGTGGTCAAGGTCAGCCAGGAGGACATCGAGCTGCTGTACCCGCAGCAGGATCCGTTCGCGATCGCGCGCAGCTGGCTGCAACAGGGTCCGTCGCTGGTGGTGATGACCCTGGGCGGCGACGGCGCGGTGGCCTGGCGCGGCGACGCCGAGGCGCGCGTGGCCGGGCGTGCGGTGCAGGTGGCCGATACCGTCGGCGCCGGCGACAGCTTCCAGGCCGCGCTGCTGCACCAGTTGCCCGACCTGGCGGCGCTCGCCGCGCTGGACCCCTCGGCGCCGGCGCTGCAGCGCTTGCTGGACTTCTGCGTGGCCGCGGCGGCGATCAACTGCACCCGCGCCGGCGCCAACCCACCCAGCCTGGACGAGGTCCGCGCCGCGCTCTAGGGCGCGCCATCGAACCCCCAGCAGGCCGCTTGCGGCCTGCCCCGGGCCCCAGCCAGTGCCGCGTGACACGGTGCCCGATTGACGGTCGGATCGCGCGCCGCCGGCTCAAGCGCACGCCGCCAGCGCCGATATCCTGTACCTGAGCATCGCCATGGGCGCCGCGCGTGCGGCAGGGCGGTGGGGCCTATGGGAGGAAGCCAGCGCATGCCGGATCAACGCGATGAGCCGCCCGCGGGCGGGCTGCGCAAGCTGTTGTCGCCGCGCAAGCGCGAGCCGGCGGCAGCGGCCGCTTCCGTGGTGGCGCGGCGTGGCGCGCATGCTGCCGCGCCTGCGGCGCCGGGCGAGCACGCCGATCCGGCCGCGGCCACCGCGGCGCTGATCCGCCTGTTCAACCATGCCCACCAGCCGCTGGAGCTGCTCGGCGCCTTCGCCGACGGCATGGCCAGCCTGCACGGCGAACTCGGCGACATGGGCCGGCGCCTGCAGTCGGCGGCGGCCAGCGGCGACTGGCCCAGCTACGGCCGCGCGCTGCGCCAGCTGATCGACAAATACATCCGCACCATCGACGTCGACGATCCGCTGGCCGGGCCCAGCGATCCCGAACGCCTGCGCGACCTGCTGCGCCAGGCGATCGCCGGCGCGCTGGCCTCGCTGCTGCACAACCTGCCGGAACTGGCCAACGCATCGGAGGCCACCGGCGAAGCGCTGCGCCAATGGCGCCCGGGCCTGCCGCTGGAGCCGGTGGCGCAGCGCGTGCGCGAGCTGTGCCACCAGATCGCGCTGCGCGCCAGCGACAGCCAGGAGCAGCAGACGCTGCTGCTGAGCCTGTTCGACCTGCTGCTGGAAAACGTCGGCGAACTGCTCGACGACACCAGCTGGCTGCAGGGCCAGATCGCGGTGGTGCGCGACATGATCAGCGGCCCGCTGGACCGCTATTCGATCGAGGAAGCGCGCGGCAGCCTGCGCGAGGTGATCTACAAGCAGGGCCTGCTGAAGCAAGGCATCGCCGAATCCAAGGAGGCGATGAAGGACATGATGGTGTCCTTCGTCGAGAACCTGGACGGCATGGCGATCAGCACCAGCGAGTTCCACGACCGCATCGCCGACTACTCGCAGACCATCCGCGACGCGCGCAGCATCGCCGACCTCAACCGCCTGCTGCAGGAAGTGCTGCAGGACACCGGCCACGTGCAGCAGCAGGCGCTGCGCGCGCGCGACCACCTGATCGCCGCGCGCCAGGAGGTGGACGCGGCCGAACAACGCATCCTGCGCCTGGAGCAGGAGCTGCAGGACGTCAGCGGGCTGGTGCGGGTGGACCAGCTCACCGGCAGCCTCAACCGGCGCGGGCTGGACGAACTGTTCGCGCGCGAACTGGCGCGCACCGAGCGCAGCGCGCAGCCGCTGTGCGTGGCGATGCTGGACCTGGACGATTTCCGCAAGCTCAACGAGACCTACGGCCATCCCGGCGGCGACGCCGCGTTGCGCCACGTGGTCGACGTGGCGCGCACCACGCTGCGCGGCAGCGATGCGATCGCGCGCTTCGGCGGCGAGGAATTCCTGCTGCTGATGCCCGACTGCACCATCTTCGAAGCATCCGCGGCGGTGACCCGGGTGCAGCGCGCACTGGCCCAGCGCGCGGTGGTGCACGAGGACCAGCGCGTGTTCGTCAGCTTCAGCGCCGGCGTGGCGATGCGCCGCGCCGGCGAGACCCAGGACGTGCTGATCAAGCGCGCCGACCGCGCCCTGTACGAGGCCAAGAAGGCCGGCAAGAACCGGGTGGTGTCGGCAGATTAGCGCCGGCGCTGCCGGCGCGGGATTGGGGATTGGGCATTCGGGATTGGCAACAGCGACAGCGCACCGCCGTTGCGAATCCCGAATCCCTAATCCCGGATCTTCTTGAACACCAACACCGCCCCCAGCACCAGCGCGCCGGCGACGATGCCGACCAGCGCATTGCCCAGGTTGAGCACCACGCTGCCCCAGGCGCCCTGCGGCGCGATGCCTTCCAGGGCATGGTGCAGCGGGCCGATGCTGTGCACCAGGATGCCGCCGCCGACCAGGAACATCGCCGCGGTGCCGGCGATCGACAGCACCCGCATCAGCCACGGCGCCAGCCACAGGATGCCGCGGCCGATCGCCGCGGCGGCGGCGCCCCTGCGGGTCAGGTACAGGCCCAGGTCGTCGAGCTTGACGATGCCGGCGACCAGGCCGTACACGCCGACCGTCATCGCCAGCGCGATCGCCACCAGCACCATGAGCTGCTGGGAGAACGGCACCCCGGCGACCACGCCCAGCGACAGCACGATGATCTCGGCGGAGAGGATGAAATCGGTGCGGATCGCGCCCTTCACCTTGTCCTTCTCCAGCGCGACCACGTCCACCTTCGCGTCGGCCAGCGCCTGCAGCTTCTGCGCATGGCGCTGCGCGTCCTCGTCCTTGGAATGCAGGAAGCGGTGCGCCAGCTTCTCCACGCCCTCGAAGCACAGGAACGCGCCGCCGATCATCATCAGCGGGGTGATCGCCCACGGCAGCCAGGCGCTGATCGCCAGCGCCGCCGGCACCAGGATCGCCTTGTTGAGCAGCGAGCCCTTGGCCACCGCCCACACCACCGGCAACTCGCGGTCGGCGTTGACCCCGGTGACCTGCTGCGCGTTCAGCGCCAGGTCGTCGCCGAGCACGCCGGCGGTCTTCTTCGCCGCCACCTTGGTCAGGATCGACACGTCGTCGAGCAGCGAGGCGATATCGTCGAGCAGGGTGAACAGGCTGGCGCCGGCCATGCGGGGATTCCATTCGGGGGGTGAGCGGAGATTCTCGCCGATTCCGCGCGCCCGGTGCGTGAGCGCTGCCGCCTGGGCCTCAGCCGCGCATAACGTCGGCTCGGCTACCGTGCGCGGCAGACATCCGCCGCTGCGAAGGATCCCCATGGACCAGTTCCTCACCGCCCCGCGTGCCATCGTCGACGACGTGCTCGACGCCGTCGCCGCGCTGCAACCGCTGCTGCGCTCCGATCCGGCCAGCGGCACCCGCATCGTGCTGCAGGCCGAGCGCGATCCCGCGCAGATCGCGGTGCTGTCCGGCGGCGGCGCCGGCCACGAACCGGCGCATGCCGGCTTCGTCGGCCCCGGCATGCTCAGCGGCGCCATCGCCGGCGACCTGTTCGCCTCGCCCGGGGTGGAAGCGGTGCTGGCGGCGATCCGCGCCTGCGCCGACGCGCCCGGCGTGCTGCTGGTGATCAAGAACTACACCGGCGACCGGCTCAACTTCGGCCTGGCCGCCGAGCGCGCCCGCGCCGAAGGCATCGACGTGGCCAGCGTGCTGGTCGCCGACGACATCGCCCTGCCCGACGCCGCACAGCCGCGCGGCATCGCCGGCACCGTGCTGGTGCACAAGTACGTCGGCCACCTGGCCCGCGAAGGCGTGGCGCTGGCCGAACTGGCGCAGCGCGGCCAGGCCTTCGCCGACCGCCTGCTGTCGCTGGGCATGGCCCTGTCCAGCTGCACCGTGCCCGGCCAGCACGTCGGCCGCCGCGCGCCGGAACTGGGGCTGGGCATCCACAACGAACCGGGCACGCGCAAGGTGCAGCCGGCGTCGGTCGAGGAGGCGCTGGCGCTGGTGCTGGACCCGCTGCTGGCCCAGGCCGATGCGCGCTACGGCAGCGACGCGAGGCTGGTGCTGATGCTCAACGACCTCGGCGGCTGCTCCACCCAGGAACTGGGCGTGCTGACCCGCCTGGCGTTGCAGCGCATCGGCAGCGAGCGGATCGCATTGATGACGCTGCCGGCGGCGCTGATGACCTCGATGGACATGCACGGCTTCTCGATCACCCTGGCGCCGGCCGACGCCGACGTGCTCGCCGCGCTGCAATCGCCGGTGCAGACCCTGGGCTGGCCGGGCGTGCGCGTGCCGCATGCGCCCAGCCACTTCGCCCCGGCGTTGTCGCGCAGCGACGCGCACCGGCATGGCGCCCGCGATGCGCAACGCGGCGCGGCCCTGGCGCGGGTCGCGCAGGCGCTGATCGCCGCGCAGGCGGAGCTGGACGCGCTCGACGCGCAGACCGGCGACGGCGATGCCGGCAGCACCTTCGCCGCCGGCGCCCGTGCGCTGCAGCAGGCGCTGGACGAAGACGCGCTGGCGACCGGCGAGGCCGCGCCGCTGGCGCACGGCCTGGCGGCGGCGATCGAACGCAGCATGGGCGGTTCCAGCGGCGTGCTGCTGTCGATCCTGTTCACCACGGCAGCCACCGAGCTGGAGGCCGGGCGCGGCTGGGTGCCGGCCTTGCAGGCCGGCGTGGCGCGGATGCAGCACTACGGCGGCGCGCAGCGCGGCGACCGGACCATGCTCGACGCGCTGCTGCCGGCGCTGGAGGCCCTGGCGCACGGCGGCAGCGCCGACGACGCGGCGCGCGCGGCACGTGCCGGCGCCGATGCCACCGCGCAGCTGACCCAGGCCCGCGCCGGCCGCTCGGCCGCGGTGCCGGCGGACGCGCTGCGCGGCGTGGTCGATCCAGGCGCCGACGCGGTGGCGCGCGCCTTCGCGGCGTGGAGCCGGTGACCGTCGAGAACGCTGCTCAACCAGACAGGCGCTGACCCGCCGGGAGTGGTTTCAACCGCAGCCCGCGGCGTGGCCAGCCATCTGACTTCGAAAGCAGTCGGGACTGAAGTCCCTCCCACAGTGCACCCAGCCGACGCTGCGCACGTCACCCTGTAGGAGCGGCTTCAGCCGCGACAATGGAGCCGGCCAGTTGCCTTGCTTCGGAAGCAGTCGGGACTGAAGTCCCTCCCACAGTGCAACCAGCCGGCGCTGCGCACGGTCACCCTGTGGGAGCGACTTCAGTCGCGACGAGCGGAGCTGTTGTAGGAGCGGCTTCAGCCGCTACACGCGCTACCAGCATGCCTGTCGCGGCTGAAGCCGCTCCTACAGGGAACTGCGGTGCGTGCCGCCGACGCTGGCCCTACTGCGCGGCCGCCTGCGCTTGCGCCACCGCCTGCAGCGATCCATGCACCGACCCGGGCTGCAGCGCCAACAGCTGGGTCTTGCCGCGCGCGACCACCTCCATGCGTTGCGGCACGCCCTGGGCGTCGCCGACGATGCGATAGGTGGTGGCGGCGCGGGCGAAGCTCAACGTGTGCCGCGCGGCATCGTAGACGAAGGTTTCCCCTTCGCCATCCGGGTACAGCAACGCCACCTGCTGCTGTGCATCGATCGCCGCGTAGTACGGCGCGCCGGACGCGCCGTCGTTGTCGTTGGCGAACACCACGATGCGCTTGCCGGACGGCGCCAGGCGGAACTCGAGCAGGATCCTGCGCGCGCCCGCGCCGTTGCCGCCGTCCTCGTCCCACAGATAGTGCTGCTCGGCCACCCGCTTGCCACCCTGGTCGCGGTAGCGCGTTTCCTGGGTCAACCCAGGCCCCTCGGCCCTGGCGTCGTCGACCGTCTCGCGCTGCAGCAGCGGCTTGCCGTCACGCACTGTGTAGACCGCGTATTGGTGCCAGCAGCAGCCGTCCTTGGTCATGGTGTGGATCTCGCGCGCCTTCGCGTCCACCTCGAACAGGCCGCAATTGTCCTGCGCCAGTTCGGTGAACTCCGGGCTCGGCGCAAAACCATCGGCGGTCCCCAGGTACACCTGGTACGACGGGCCGTGGTAGCAGCTGTTCTGCCCGTCCATCAGCGCCAGGTCCTTGATCCCGTCGAAATTGAAATCGTCGTAGATCAGCACGCTCTGCTCGCCATACGGCAGCTCGTGCACGTTGGCCTTGGCCTTGCCGCCCTTGGCGTCGGTATCCAGCACCAGTTCGGGCGAGGCCACCTCGATCAGCGGCGTGGCGCTGCCGCGCGCGAACACGCGCACGATGCCGGGACGGAACACCTCGCTGTTGTCCTCGATCTCCAGCGTCGCCCGGTAGCGCGGGGAAAAATCCTGCACCTCGTAGGTGCGGCGCTGGCTGTTGGCGAAGGCCTGCGCATCGAAGCCGTCGTCGGCATCGCGCTGCGGCGCGGCCGCGGCCGCGGCCGCCAGCGACAGCACGCCCAGCAGGACGAGAGCGCAACGCCGCGCGGCACGCACGGGGAGAGGCGCAGGAAACGATCGCATGGCAGATCCTGGGAGGTCGGCACGCCGTGCCGGAGCGGCGAATTCTAGAACAGCCCGCCCAGCGGCAGCCTGCCCGACGGGCCTCGGCCGCGTCCCGGTGGCGCGGCCCGATCAGGCGCCGGCGGCCGCGGGTTCACCGCACGACGACCCGGCCCCGGCCACACTGGCCGCCGTACCCCCCGCCCCCTGCACACCGACCCTCCCGGAGCCCAACCTTGAGCGCGACGCCCGACGCTGCGGAGACCACCCAGGTAGTCGGCGGCCTCAGCCGCCGCACCCAGATCCTGCGCCTGCTGCTGCGCTACCGCAGCTCCGGGGTGTTCTCCGGCATGGACATGGAAACCGCCGATGGCGTGCACGAGTTGCCGCCGGAAGGCACGCCCGAGCAGTTCGTCACCGACCTGGAAGCGCTGGGCCCGACCTTCGTCAAGCTCGGGCAGATGCTGTCCACCCGCCCGGACGTGGTGCCGCCGGAATTCGCCACCGCGCTGGAGCGGATGCAGGAAAACACCGCGCCGATCCCGGTGGAGCGCATCCGCGAGATCGTCGAGGCCGAACTCGGCGTGGCGGTCAACAAGGCCTTCTCCGCGTTCGACGACACGCCGCTGGGCACCGCCTCGCTGGCGCAGGTGCACCGCGCCGCGCTGCGCGACGGCACGCCGGTGGCGGTCAAGGTGCAGAAGCCCGAGGTGGCCGCGCAGGTGCGCTCGGACCTGGAGGTGCTGAAGAGTTTCGCCAGCGCCGCCGACAAGCTGACCGGGCTGGGCCGGCGCATCCGCTTCGCCGACTGGCTGGCCGAGTTCGGCAAGGCGCTGCTGGCCGAGCTGAACTACGAAGCCGAGGCGGAGAACCTGGCGCGCTTCGGCGATCACCTCAAGCCGTTCCCGCAGCTGTGGGTACCGCAGCCGATCTGGGACTTGAGCGGCCGCAAGGTGTTGACCATGCAGCTGGCCGAAGGCGTGCGCGTGGACAAGATCTCCGGGCTGCGCCGCACCGAGCAGCCGATGGACGACCTGGCCGCGGCGCTGGTGCGCGGCTATCTGGACCAGATGTTCGTGCACGGCGAGATCCATGCCGATCCGCACCCGGGCAACCTGCGCGTGCTCGGCGATGGGCGCCTGGCGATCTTCGACCTGGGCATGGTCGCGCACGTGCCGCCGAAGCTGCGCGAGCGCCTGCTCAAGCTGCTGTTCGCCGCGGTCGATGGCCGCGGCGAGGAAGTGGCCGAGGAAACCATCGCGCTGAGCACGCGCCTGGAGGATTTCGACGAGGAGCGCTACCAGCGCGAGACCGGGCAGATGATCGCGCGCTACGCCGCGCACGACGCCACCTCCGAAGGCCGCGTGGTGCTGGACCTGGTGCGCATCGCCACCGCCTACGGGCTGCGTACGCCGCCGGAACTGAGCCTGCTCGGCAAGACCCTGCTGAACCTGGAGGCGGTGTGCCGCGCGCTGTCGCCGCACCTGGACACGCGCGGCGTGGTCGAGGACCAGCTGCAGCACGTGATGCGCGCGCGGCTGAAGAAATCGCTGTCGGCGGCGAACCTGGCCAGCGAGGCGATGGAGATGCAGGCGCTGCTGCGCGAGGGTCCGCGCAAGCTGTCGGACATCCTGACCCTGGCCGCGGAGAACCGCCTGCAGGTGCGCGTGGCCGGGCTGGAAGAATCGCGGCTGATGGAAAGCCTGCAGAAGATCGCCAATCGCGTCGCCGCCGGCATCGTCACCGCCGCGCTGATCCTGGCCTCCACGCAGATGATGCGCATCGACACCGGCGCCAAGCTGTTCGGCTATCCGGCGATCGCGATGGTGCTGTTCCTGCTCGGCGTGGTGCTGGGGCTGGGCATCGTCGCCAGCGCGGTGCTGTTCGACCGGCGCGCGCACGCCCGCGAAGAACGCGGGCGGCGCTAGGCCGCCTCGCCGATACCCGGTCAGGGCGCGCCGGGTTTGACGGCGCCAGCTGGCGTGGCGTGTCGCCGCAGACCAGCGATCGGGTCGAGCCGTGCTGCGCCGTAAGGCAGGCGGCGCGCCAAACCCCACCACCACGCTCGCGCATACGCGCCGCCGCATCAGGCCCGGGCATGGCACGCCGTTCGCTTGCTTTCTCGTCGCCGCATCCGCGAACAGACGTGGCGCGTTCCGCACGCGGCTGGCTGACATACGCTGCCGGAACGCTGCCGCTAGACTGATGCCAGGTGCCCCACTGCCGCAGCGGTTTCGACCGCGACGACCGTTGTGGCTTCGCCTGAATCGGTGGGCAGCAGATCAAGGCTCATGGACGAAAGCGTCAAGCGGCCTGTGCGTGAGCGGCGGGAAAACCGACGTTGCCCATGCCATGCGAGGAAGCGCCGGCAAGACCGCACTGCTCACGCATCGAAACACGTCCAGCACAGATCAGAAACGTCGCTCATGTCACTTCCTCCGAATCGCGTTGTCCCCGAGCAGATCGAGATCCACCGGTTGTTTGCCACGCCCCTGGCGCAGATCGCGTATCCGGCGGCCGAACGTCTCAATGAAGTGCTGAAAGAAGAAATCGCTCGCAACAGGGCCGAAAACCCGGCGGGCGTACGCCACAGCAATGCGGGCGGGTGGCAGTCCAGTGCGGACTTCAACGCATGGGGCGGCGAAGGCGCCATGGCGCTGACCGCGTACGCCACAGAACTGGCCTACGCGTTGACCGCCGTCTACCATCCCGAGCACGGCCTGGTCGTGCCTGAGTTCGAGTGGAAGATCAACGCCTGGGCGAACGTCAGCAACGCCGGCGATTGGAACGCGCAACACGCGCATCCCGGCGCGTTCTGGTCGGGTGTCTATTGGGTGGACGACGGTCGCGACGATGGCCAGGAGGCCGGTGGAGACCTGCAGTTTCTCGACCCGCGAGGGGTCATGCCCTCGCTCTACAATCCGGAACTCAAGATCCGCATCGCAGGCTGCCTGAGCGCGGGATTGACGACCTCCATCGCTGCCGAGAGCGGCACGCTGGTCATGTTCCCGTCCTGGCTGCTGCACTCGGTCAGCGTGTTCACCGGCTCGCGGCCGCGCATCTCGGTCGCGTTCAACTTCAGCGCCTGAGCCAACGCCCCCGCTAAAAACCGCCACGCCCCGCGCTCATGGCTCCTTGCGCAGCAGCCGCACCTCCTGCGGCGATTCCAGCGCGATGCCCTCTTCGGCCAGGCGCTGCAACAGGCTGAAGAACAGATCGCTGCGGATGCCGTAGACCAGCCGCGGACTGCCGACGTAGGCGAAGCTGTTGAGGGTGACGTGGCCGCTGGCGATGGAATCGATGAACACCGACGGCGCCGGGTCCTCCAGCACGCCCGGATGCGCGGCATACAGTTCCAGCAGCAGCGTGCGCAGCTTGGCCACGTCGGTGCCCAGCGACACCGCGAACTGGATCTGCACCCGGCCCAGCGGCCCGGCCAGGGTCATGTTGCGCAGGGTCTTGGTGATCAGCTCGGAGTTGGGCACGATCAGCGTGGAGCGGTCGCCGACCTGGATCTCGGTGGAACGCACGCTGATCTTGCGCACGTCGCCTTCCTGGTCGCCGAGCTTGACCCAGTCGCCGATCTTGACCGGGCGCTCGGCCAGCAGGATCAGCCCGGACACGAAGTTCTGGATGATCGACTGCAGGCCGAAGCCGATGCCCACCGACAGCGCGCTGACCACCAGCGCGATCTGCGCCACCTCGATCCCCGACGCGGCCAGCGCGCACAGCGCGGCCAGCAGGATGCCGACATAGCGGGCCACGGTGCTGACCGAATTGCGCGACCCGTCGTCCAGCTCGGTCTTGGGCAGGTAGGTCTGGGTCAGCCAGCCATGCACGTACTGCATCGCCAGCATGCCCAGGCCCAGCACCAGCAGCGCGCGCAGCACCGCGCCCGGATACAGGTGGCCCTTGCCGATCGGAATGCCCTGCGACAGCAGCGAGAACCAGTCGGTGAGCGTCGACACGTTGGTGCCGAACGGCATCAGCACCGCGCCCAGGCCGATCAGCAGCAGCGCCACCCGCACCACCGCCGAGGTCAGCACGCCGGCCTGCTCCAGGCGGCTGGCGCGCACGCCGAACGCGCCGTTGGCGGCGCGGCCGAGGCGGCCTTCGCTGGCGAACAGCCACAGCGCGAAATCGTCGGCGAAGGTCATCAGCAGGCGGATCGCGCCGACGATCATGGTGATCCAGATGATCTGCCGGGTGATGAACAGGCCCAGGTACAGATAGCCCAGCAGCGACGCCAGCAGCGCCACCACCACCGCCACCCGCACCAGCACCCCGACCAGCGCCAGCGCGCCGCCGTGCTGCCCCGGCGGCGGCGGCTGGCCGTTCTCCAGCGCCTGCGCCGCGGCCTCGGCGTACTGGCGCCGGCGCAGCCGCGACAGGCTGGTCAGGATCGCCAGGATCAGCACCGCGTAGGCCAGCGCGATCACGCCGTCGGCGGCCACCGTGGCCGACTCGCTGGTATGGCTGGCGCGGTTGATGACCAGCAGCATGCTGCTGACCCAGGCCAGCGTCGCGGTGGCCCAGGTGTACTTGCGCAGGCGCCGCGCGGTGGCGTCGTCGATCGGGAACAGCCGCCACGACGGCTGGTTAGGCAGCAGCACGCTGGCGCCCAGCGAGCCCATGAACGCCGCGGCGAAGCTGTACACGACGAAGCCGCGCAGCACGCTCTCCAGCGCGGTCGGCACCGCGTCGATGCTGCGCAGGGTCTCGGCCAGCACCAGCGCGGCCAGGCCGGGGGTCAGCGTGCCCAGCAGCAGGAACCATATCGCCAGGCCGGAGCGACGCAGGCGGCTGCCCGGCGCGCGCGACATCGCGTAACGCTTGCCCAGCCAGCGCAGCAGGTAGCGCAGCGGGAACAGCAGCACGAACGCGATGCTCAGGCCGATGCCGAGCGCGCCGCTGCCATTTTCGGCGATGGCGTCGTTCAGCGCCTTTGCGCCCAATTGGTACAGGGCCAGCAGGCGATCGCGGTCGGCCGGGAAATCGCTGGCGATCTGCCGCCACAGCGACGGCGACAACGGCGAGGTCGAACGCAGCGACAGCTCCTGGCTGAAGTGCTCGGCCTGCATGTTCTCGATTTCCTCGCCGAGCTGCTTGGCTTCCACCGCCAGCAGCTTGCCGCGCTTGATCCCCGAATCCAGCGGCGCGCGCTGCTTGGCCAGGTCCTTGCGCTGCGCGGCGATGTCCTTCGCCTCGCCATCGGCCGCCGGGCCGAGCTGCTGCAGCCGCGCATCGACCTGGGCCAGCTGCGGGGTCAGCGCCGCGACCGCGGCCTCGGCATCGCGCTGCGCATCGGCCACCTGCCCGATCAGCTTGCGCAGCGACTCCTGGTCGTCGGCGCTGTCCACGCTGCGCCGCGCGTCCTGCAAGGTCTGCTCGGCGCCGCTCAGCAAGGCCTGCGGATCCGGCGCCTGCGGCTCCTCCTGCGGCTGCGCGCCCACTGCCGCGCTCAGGCACAGCAACAGCAGCAACAGCGAACGGCGCAACAACGGCAGCAGCACGGCGGAACGGGAAGGCAGGCGCACGCGGGGGACCGGCAAGGGAAGCGCGGACCACCGCGCGTGCGGCGCAATATACGGCGTGGTGCTTGAACGGGGCCAGCGGCGCGCGGCCGATGGGTTTGTGTCGCGGCTGAAGCCGCTCCTACAAGAGCCCGCCTGTAGGAGCGGCTTCAGCCGCGACAGACCCTCAACGCCCATCCCCGGTCAGCAGCACGATCTTGCCGATATGCGCGCTGGACTCCATCCGCGCATGCGCCTGCGCCGCCTCGGCCAGCGGGAAACAGCGGTCCAGCTGCGGCTTGATCCGGCCCTGTTCGAGCAGCGGCCAGACCTGCTGCTCCAGCTCGCGCGCGATCGCCGCCTTCTCCATCACCGAGCGCGGGCGCAGGGTCGAGCCGGTATGGGTCAGGCGCTTGGCCAGCAGCGGCATCAGGTCCAGCTCGCGGACCTTGCCCTGCTGGACGCCGATCTGCACGATGCGCCCGTCCAGCGCCGCGACCTGGTAGTTGCGCGGCAGGTAGTCGCCGCCGAGCAGGTCCACGATCACGTCGGCGCCGCGGCCGCCGGTCAGGCGCAGGGTCTCGGCGACGAAGTCCTCGTCGTGGTACAGGATCGCCGCCTGCGCGCCCAGCGCCAGGCTGGCGGCGCGCTTGTCGGCCGAACCGACCGTGGTAATCACCCGCGCACCGAACGCGACGCCCAGCAGCGTGGCGACGCTGCCGATGCCGGAGGTGCCGCCGTGCACCAGCATGGTTTCGCCGGCCTGCAGGCGGCCGCGCTGGAACACGTTGGCCCACACGGTGAAGAAGGTCTCCGGCAGCGCCGCGGCCTCGGCCAGACTCAGCGGCGCCGGCACCGGCAATGCATTGCGTTCGTGCACCACCGCGTATTCGGCATAGCCGCCGCCGGCGACTAGCGCGCATACCGCATCGCCGAGCCGATAGCGCTCCACGCCCTCGCCCAGCGCCACCACCTCGCCGGCGAACTCCAGCCCCGGCAGCGGCGACGCGCCGGGCGGCGGCGGATAGCTGCCTTGGCGCTGCAGCACGTCGGGGCGATTGACCCCGGCCGCGGCCACCCGCACCAGCAGTTCGCCGCGGCCCGGATGCGGCAGCGGCAGGCGTACCGGCACCAGCACCTCCGGCGCGCCGGGATGGCGGATCTCGATCGCTGTCATCGATTCGGGGAGCGGGGCGGCGGAGGTCGGGGACATGGCGGGAACCTGGGCGAAGGCGGCGCTGCGCACGCGGGCGTGCAGCGCGGGGGGAGGAACGCCGATCATCGGCCTTCGCTGCGTTGCGATCCGTGACGGTGCGCGCAGCGTTCCAGACCCAGCACCTCGGAATCGGACGGAGGCCGTTGCGCTGCTGTAGGAGCGGCGTCAGCCGCGACCGAGTCTTCCCGGTAGAGCCCGGTCGCGGCTGATGGCCCGAGGCCACGCAGAGCCGCTCCTACAGAGTGCGCGATGCGGTGAGGCGACGGCGCTAGTCGCCCGCCACCGCCGCCTGCACCGGCCACGCGCTCAACGCCGGCACCTCGGGCTGTACCTGCTGCGTGTCCAGCCGCGCCTGCAGCGCCGGCAAGGCGACCGCCAACGGACAGCGCAATCGGCCGCCGCAGCCCGGCAGCGGCCAGCGCCGCTCGCGCAGCCGGTCGCCGTCGAAGCGGTTGTCGCGCAGCGCCTGCAAGGTCGGCACCACGCTGCGCAGTTGCAGATAGTCGCGGCCGCCCTGCCGCACCAGCTCCAGCAGCAGCGCGCCGCCGGGCGGATAGGCATCGGGCTGGCCGCGCACCGGGCCGGGCACGGCGAGCAGGCCGGCCAGATGCGCCAGGTTGGTGTCGTGGCCGAGCAGCAACAGCGCGCGGGTATCCGCCGCTGCCAGCGGCGCCACCGCCGGGGTCTGCCCGGCCGCGGCCTGCAGCGTCGCCAGCAGGTGCGCGAGCAGGTTGGAGCCGCCAGCGCGCGCCGCCGGCAGCGCGCGCTTGCTGTGGTCGAAGGAAGCGTTGTGCAGTCCGATCAAGCGCTGCAGGGCGGTCGCATCGGCGCGACCCCACGCCACCTGCGCTGGCGGCAGGCCCTGCGCGTATTCCAGCATCAGGTTCTCGGCCAGGCTGCCGGCGGTCTTCAGCAGCTTGGCCGCCTGCGCGGGATCGTCCAGCCGCTGCGGATCGTCCAGGCGCGGCGTGTCCTGGCCAGGCGCTGGCGCGGCGCAGGCCGCGCCCCGGCAGCCGGACAGCACCCGCTGCAGCGCGCGCAACCGCGCCCGCGTGGCCGCATCCGGATGCAGCGGTGCGGCCGCCGCGTCGTCGTCCTTGTCGTCGTTCTTGTCCTTGCCGGCCGCGTAGTGGAACAGCGGATTGTTCTGATCGCTCGGCAGCGCCAGGTACTGGGCGCGGCATCCCGGTTGCAGGCCTTCGCCGAACGCCGCGGCGCTGGCGTGGTTGCGCGGCGTGCTGTCGGCGATCAGCACCACCTGTGCGGCAGCGCAGTCCGGCGCCAGCACGCCATCGGCCAGCCAGCGCTGCCGGTAGCGCGCGCCCAGCGCCTGCATCCCCGCCGCGCCGTGCGCGGTGAGCATGCCCGGCGCCACCGGCCAGTGCGGCCATGGCTGCGCCGCATACCTCGCCAGCGCTTGCGGATCCTGGGTCGGCGCGCGCACGCCGTGGCGCATTACCACGATGCTCAGGCGCACTTGTGCGGGAGCGTTTGCGCTGGCGTGCGCTGCGGCGGGCACTGCCGCCGCGGCCAACAGCAACAGCGCCACCAGGCGCTGCAGGCGGCGCCGCGCACGCGCGGCGGCGTTGCGGGCTTCGATGGAGACTCGCATGGCGCCGCCTCAGAACTTCAAAGACAGGTCGAGGAACACGCCGCGTCCGGCCAGGCCGAAGTACAGCGGCTGGTTGTCGGAGGAGCGCGCGCCGGCATAGCCGATCAAGGCGTGCCGATCGAGCAGGCTGTTGACGTCCATGCTGATCGAATAGCCCTTCAGGCCGTAGGGGCCGTGCGTGCTGCGGTAGCCCAGCGCCGCATCCAGGCTGGCATAGCCGCCCAGGCGCTGGTCGTTGCCGAACACGGTGGCGCCGCTGGCGTCGGTGGTGTTGTCCACGCCGTACTGCGCGCCGACCACCTTTTCCATCAGCGAGCCGAAGTAGCCGGTGCCGCTGTTGTACAGCAGGCCCAAGGCGCCGGTCACATGCGGGGTGCCGGCGACCTGGGTGCTGCTGTGCTTGTAGGTCGCTTCGTTGTAGCTGGCGTTGGCGTACAGGCTCAGCGTCGGGGTCAGCGCGTAGGTGGCTTCGGCCTCGGCGCCACGGTACACCGCACCGCCGCCGTTGACGTAGGCGCTCTCGGTGCCGCTGTCGGTGGCGACCAGGGTCTGGCTGATGTAGTTGCTGAAGTCGATGTAGTAGACGTCGGCGCCGAAGGTCAGGCCGCGCGCGGCGTAACTGGTGCCGAGCTGGTAGTTGCTGGTCAGCTCCGGTTGCAGGCCGCGGTTGCCGTTGAGTTCGATCACATCGATCGGCGGCGCCAGGAAACCGCGCGCGGCCTGCACGTAGCCGCTCCAGTGCTCGCTGAAGGCGTCGTGCAGGCTCAGCGACGGCAGCGTCGCGTCATAGCTGGCGCTGGCATGGGACGGCGCCGGCGGCGTGCTCTTGTTGAGCTGCGCGTCGAGCTGGCGTTCCACCCGCGAGTAGCGCACGCCGGGGCTGAGGGTCAGCGTGTCGCTCAGCTTCCAGTCGTACTGCAGGTATGGCTGCAGCGTGTCGGTGCGGTCGTGCAGCTGGTAGTTGTACAGATAGCCGTACTTGGTGCCGCTGGCCGCGCCGGTGCTCATGTCCACCGGCAGCTGACTGCGTTCGTCCAGATTGCGTTCCACCCACACGCCGGTCTGCACCTGGCCGGGACCAAGATCGCGCGCCAGCCGCAGCACGTCGCCGAAGGCGCGGTAATCGTTGTCCGACAGCTTGCCCGGCACATCGGTGGCCGACTTGGACAGCTTCTTGCCAGTGCTGGAGTAGAAGGTCACGCCGTTGTCGGCGGCGCTCTCGCTGGTGGGGATGCTGCTTTTGGCGGCGGTGTGGTCGAAGCTGTTGTAGTAGACCTTGTTGTCGATGTCCCAGTCGCCCAGGCGCGTGCTCAGGCCCAGGTAGCTGAAGCTGGAGTAGTACGCGGCGCTGTTGTAGCCGGTGTAGTTCTGCAGGGTCGGATCGTTGCCCAGGCCATAGCGCCAGCCGTGCTGTTCGATCTGCGCGCGGGTGGCGCCCTGCACGGTGTTCTGGTGCTCCTGGTTATAGTTGCTGACGAAGGTCAGTGTGGTCGCCTCGCCCAGTTCGGTGATGGTCTTGACGAAGGCGTGCTCGCGGCGGTCGTCGGTGCCTTTCAGGTAGGTGTCGCTGGCTTCCTTGGACAGGTCGGCGAACACGCGGGTGTTGCCGATGTGTTCGTCGGCGCTGACCCCGGTGGACCAGGTGTCCCAGCTGCCGCCGGTGGCGTAGACGGTGACGCCGTCCACCGCGCTGGGGTTGCGCGTGCGCAGCGCCAGGGTGCCGCCGAAGGTGGCGTTGCCGATGGTGGCGCCGCCGCCGGGGCCGCGGTCGATCTCGGCCTGGCCGAGCACGTGGTTGTTGAAGTACGCCGAGGTGGTGTGGTGCAGGTCGCTGGCGTCGCCGAACGGGATGCCGTCGAAGGTGATGTTGAACTGGCCGTCCTGGAAGCCGCGGATGCTGATGCCTTCGTTCTTGCCCAGGCCGGGGCCTTCCGGCGAGGTGGTGACCACGCTCGGCGCGTACTTGATGATGTCGTCGTAGTTCGCGTTCAGGCGCAGGCCGTCGCGGATGAAGCGTTCGTCGATCACCGAGGTCGGCTGGCTCGCTTCCAGCGGCGCGGCGCTGGGTGCCAGCGTATCGACGCTGTTGGCGGTGACGTTGATCGGCGCCAGTTCGCGCGGGCCGTCGTCGCGGTCTCCCGGGTCGGCGGCCGGCGTGGCCGCGGCGTGCGGCGCGCGCGCAGCGGCGGCGCTGCGCGGCGCGGCCGCGGCACTGCGCACGATGCTGACCGTGCCCGGCGTCGGCATGCGGTACTCCAGGCCGGTGCCGGCCAGCAGTTTCTGCAGCTGCTGCGCCGGCGCCAGACCGGCCGGCGCGCCGTTGCTGCGTTGCCCGGCCGCCAGTGCCGGGTCGTACATCAGTTGCAGGCCGCTGTTGCGGGCGAACTGCTCCAGCGCCTGGTCCAGCGGCATCGGCGCGATCGCCGGCGCGGCCACGGCGACGGGGGCCGACCACGCCGGCAGCGAGGAGGTGCTGCCGAGCAGCAGGGCGATGGAAACGACGAGCGTGTTGCGCATGGGAGGTGCTACCGGAGGGGAGAGGAAGGTGGCCGCGCGTATCGAACGCGATGGCCATGCCTACCTAGGAGTGCCGCACAGCGCCGCGCGGCTACCGGTCATTGCATGAATTTTTTCTTACATCGGCGCCGGTGCGCTGCGGATCGTCACCGCCTGCGCGTCGCGATGCACCTGCACGTTCGGCAGGCTGCCCAGATAGGCGATGAAGGCTTCCGGATCGCGCAGGTGGAACACGCCGCTGATGCGGCGCGCGGCCAATGCCGGGTCGGCGATGCGCAACGGCTGCGTGGTGTAGGCGTTGAACAGCCGCGCCACCTCGCCCACGCTGCGGTCGTGCACGCCGACCTGCGCCGGCAGCCAGGCGGTGGCGCCGGCGATGTCGGCATGCGCGTCCATGCCCAGCAAGCGGCCGCGCGCGTCCAGCCGCGCCTGCTGGCCGCCGCCCAGGTCCGCCAGCTGCGCGCCTTCGCTGGGCAGCACGCTGCGCCGCCACCACGGATGCGCGCCGCGCAGCACGTGCACGCGTCCCTGCAGCACGGTGACGCGGGTGGCGCCGTCGTGCTGGTCGACGCCGAACACGGTGCCGATGTCGCGCAGCACCAGCGCGCCGACGCTGACCCGCAGCGGCCGCGCCGGATCGTGGCCGAGGTCGAACAGCGCCTTGCCGCGCAGCAGCGCGATGTCGCGGCGCTGCGCGCCGTAGCGCACGGCGATGGCGCTGCCGCGGTCCAGGCGCACCACGCTGCCGTCGGCCAGCGCCACCTCGCGCCCGGCATCGGCAGCGGCGGCGTAGACCGTCGCCGCGACCGTGTCCGGCGCCGCCAGGTGCATGCTCACGCCGATCGCCGACAGCGCCAGCACGGCGGCCAGGCCGTACGCCCAGCGCCGGTTGCGCTTGCGTGGCTGCGGCGCCGCTTGCGGTCGCGCTGGCACCACGCGACCGAACTCGGGCCGCAGCGGCACCACCACCGCGCCGCTGTGGCGCGCATGCGCGCACAGCTGTTCGCTGCTGGCCTGCTGCGATTGCGCCGCGGCCTGCAGGTCCTGGTGCAGGTGCGCGATGCCCAGGTATTCGGCCACGTGCGTGGGCGATTGCCGCAGCCAGGCCAGGAATTCGGCCTGCTGCATCGGCGCCAGCGGCGCTTCGCGCTGCGCCAGGTACCAGGCCGCGGCCGCCGCGGCGATCGGCGATTCACGCATAGCGCGCCATGCCCTGCCGGCACACCGCCAGACCCTTGATGATGTATTTCTTGACCATGTGGCTGGAGATCTGCAACTGCTCGGCGATGTCCTGGTAGCCGAGTTCGTCGCGGTAGCGCAGCACCATCGCCGCGCGGCATTTCGGCGGCAGCCGCGCCATCAGCTCGGCCAGGCGCCGCCGGCGTTGCTCGCGGTGCACCTGCGCATCCGCGTCGCACGGCACCGCCAGCCGCTCCAGCACCTCGTCCAGGCAGGTGTCGCGCTGCGTGCTGCGCTGGTGGAGCAGCGCGTGCTCGCGCATCAGGTTGGCGGCGATGGTGAACAGGTAGGCCTCCGGATTGGCGATCTCTGGCGCGTGTGCCTCGCTGCGCTGCAGGCGCAGCCACACTTCCTGCACCAGGTCCTCGGCATCCCACGCCGCGGCGCGGCGGCGCAAGAAATAACGGCTCAGCGACGGACGCCATTGCAGGAACAGCCGCGACAGGGCCGGCAAGGGTTCGGGACGCACCAGGCGCTCGCAGGATCGGAAAAGCCTGCGATGCTGGTCGCGGCAGATGACAGTCCCATGACGTACGGGCAGCGCGGGCGCGGATGACCGGCTGCGCCCCAGGCGGCGTTCAGTTGTGCGCAGCCGCCGGCTTGGTTCGCTCGATCGGCGGATGGCGCGCGGCCTGCGCCAAGGCCATGGAAGCAGCGGCGCCTCCCAGCGTTTCCCGTGCGGGACAGGATGTCCTCCGGACCGGCCTTCCGTTCCATCGGTATCGCCCCATATCGAAAGGGTTGCCGCCTCCATACTCGGGCGGCGTTCGCACGAAGGATCTCTCCATGACCGACCCCATCGTCCAGATCAAGCCGCTCGGCTTTCCCTGGGAAACGATCGACCCGTTCCTGTTCTGCGTCTACCACGACGACGCCTACCCCGCCGGCAACGGCGCGATGGGGCCGGCGGCGTCGCTGCAAGGCCGCGCCATCGGCCAGGATTTCAGCCGCAAGGACGGCTGGAGCATGTATCACGGCGAGCACATCCCCGGTTTTCCCGGCCACCCGCACCGCGGCTTCGAAACCGTGACCATCGTGCGCAAAGGCCTGATCGACCATGCCGACTCGCTCGGTGCGGCGGCGCGCTTCGGCGCCGGCGACGTGCAATGGGTGACGGCCGGCGCGGGCATCGTGCATTCGGAAATGTTCCCGCTGCTGGACACGGCGGCGCCCAATCCGCTGGAACTGTTCCAGATCTGGCTCAACCTGCCGGCGCGCAACAAGCTGGCCGCGCCGCACTTCACCATGTTCTGGGCGGAAGACCTGCCGCGCTTCACTGCCACCGACGACGCCGGCCGCAGCACCGAGGTGGCCTGCGTGGCCGGCCGCATCGGCCCGGTCGATGCCGCGCCCGGCAGCGCCGGCGGCCCGCTCGCACCGCCACCGGATTCGTGGGCCGCGCAGGACGATGCCGACGTGGCCATCTGGACGATCCGCATGGCACCCGGCGCACGCTGGGCCCTGCCCGCCGCGCAAGGCCGCGGCACGCGCCGCAGCCTGTACTTCTTCAAGGGCGCAGCGGTGACCGTGGGCGGACGCGAAGTGACCCGCCACGCGGCGATCGAGTTGCGCGCCGACCAGGCGGTGGAGCTGGTCAACGGCGACGGCGAGGCGAGCGAGTTCCTGGTGCTGCAGGGCCGCCCGATCGCCGAACCGGTGGCCCAGCACGGCCCGTTCGTGATGAACACCCAGGCCGAGATCGCCCAGGCCATGGCCGACTACCGCCGCACCCAGTTCGGCGGCTGGCCGTGGCAGCACGAGGCGCCGGTGCACGGCAGCGACCCGACCCGCTTCGCGCGACATCCGGATGGGCGCGAAGAGCGGCCGGCGGCACAGGTGGCAGCTGCGAACAGCTAGCGGCTACTCCCCCTTCTCCCATCGGGAGAAGGTGCCCCGCAGGGGCGGATGAGGGTACGGGCGAAGCCTCGTGCACCAAACTCCACGAGTCGCTTCGCGCCGTACCCTCACCCCAACCCCTCTCCCGGCGGGAGAGGGGCTCGGCTTTTCCTTCTCCCATCGGGAGAAGGTGCCCCGCAGGGGCGGATGAGGGTACGGGCGAGGCCTCGTGCACCAAACTCCACGAGTCGCTTTCGCGCCGTATCCTCACCCCAACCCCTCTCCCGGTGGGAGAGGGGCTTCAGTGCGCTCAGTAACGCGCCGACGCCAGTGCCTGTGCGCGCTCCAACTGCTCGGCGATGCGCTTGCGCGCCTGCTGCAGTTCCTGCTTGGTCGCCTCCTGTTGCGCCGCCGGCACCAGTTCGGCATCGATCACCGCTAGCGCATCGGAATAGCTGCGCACCATCGTCGCCATGTAGGCGTTCATGTACGCCGAATCGTCCTTCTCCTGCTCCAGCGCCTGCAGTTGCGCCTTGCCCTTGGCCACCTGCGCAGCGATCTTCTCCGCATCGCCGGGACCGCCCTTGCCGGCGTCCGCGGCCGTGGCGCCGTGGTGGGCAGCGACCACTTCGCGGGCGAAATCGGCGACGCTGCCGCTGACGTTGCGCGACAGCGCCTGCTGCGACAGCGCCACCGCATTGCCTTCCAGCACCTGCAACATCGCCTTGGCCGAGGCATCGCCGCCGATCGGCGCACGTCCGCTTTCGCCGCCGACCGGGGCCGCGGTCGGTGCCGGCGAAGTCGCCGGTGCGGTCCGCGAGGTCTGGTCGCCCGGCTTGCCGCAGCCGCTCAGCGCCACGGCGGCCAAGGCCGCGAGAATCGAAAGCCGGGTCGTATTGAGCCTCGGGGTCATGGGGGTGCTCCTGGTTTGTCAGCGGCTACCTTGCCCAGGCAGTGCGCAAACCCGCGTGAATCGCCGCGCTGTTTCGTGACGCGGCATTGACGCCGGTGGGCGCATGCAGTGGTCTGCCGCAACCGCGGCAGCATGGAGACCGCACATGGCGAACAACGAGAAAACCGGCGACAAGGCCGGCAAGGCCGCCTCCAAGGTGCTCAAGGACGGACGCACCGGAAAGGCCAGCAAGACCGCCGCCGCATCGGCACTGTCGCAGCGACCGGACAGGAAGAAAGGCAAATAGCGCGTGCCGGCGGGAAGCGCGGCGGCGGCGTTTCCCGCCGCCCGTTAGAATGGCCGCATCGCCAGCACCGGCTTCAGAGCGTTTCGACCCGCCGATGACCCTCGCACCCGACAGCCGCGCGCCGCGCAAGCGCGTGGCGCTGTACGAAGACGTGGCCGAGCGGCTGCGGCAGAAGATCTACGACTACGTGTTGCCGCCGGGCGAGTGGATCGACGAGCCGGCGCTGGTCGCCGAACTGGGCATCAGCCGTACTCCGCTGCGCGAGAGCCTGAAGCTGCTCGCGGCCGAAGGCCTGGTGCAGATCGAACCTGGCCGCGGCGCGCGCGTGACCCGGCTGAACCTGGAAGACCTCAACGAGCTGTTCCCGGTGATGGCGCTGCTGGAAGGCCGCTGCGCCTACGAGGCGGTGCGCAAGGTCGACGCCGCCGGCCTGGCACGGCTGGAAACGCTGCACGCGCGCATGGAGCAGGCCGCCGACGAAGGCGATCTGGCCGAGTACTACCGGCAGAACTACCTGATCCACGAATCGGTGCAGGAATTCGCCGGCAATCCGTGGCTGATCCGCGTCACCCACGACCTGCACCGCATCCTCAAGATGCACCGCGGGCGCCAGCTGCTGGCGCCCGGCCGCATGCAGCAATCGCTGTCCGAACACCGCGAACTGATGGACTGCTTCCGCCGCGGCGACGCCGAAGGCGCCGAGCGCACCATGAACCGCCACCTGCAAAGCCAGGGCAACGCGCTGGCGATGTACGTGGCCGCGGGCGGCAAGTTGAATGTGCCGGCGCCGTTGCCTCGGGGCCGGGATTCGGGATTGGGGATTGGGGATTCGTAACAGCGGCGTCTGCTGCGCTGATGAAACGATGCGGTGGTCGAAACCCTGCAAAAAAAAAGCGCCGGCCCAAGGGCCGGCGTTTTTTGCAACTCAGTTTGGATCAGGAACCGCGATCCGCTCTAACCAATCCCCAATCCCGAATCCCCAATCCCAGCCTCAAAGCCACCCAGGCACCACCAGCAGCAGCCACGCCAGCAGCGGCCCGAACAGCACCACCAGGCCGCTGTAGATCAGGAAGCGCTTGTACAGCGAGTCGCGTTCGTCCGGGGCGGCCGAGGCCACCACCAGCGCGCCGTTGGTCGAGAACGGGCTCACGTCCACCACCGTGGAGGAGATCGCCAGGGCGCAGATCACCCCGGCCGCGCCGAGGTGGCCCTGCAGCAGGAACGGCACCGCCAGCGGGATGGTCGCGCCCAGCACCGCCGCCGAGGAGGCGAACGCGGAGACGATGCCGCCGACGTAACACACCAGCAGCGCGCCGAGCAGCGGGATGCCGATGTCGGACACGCCGTTGCCGATGTAGTCCACCGCCCCGCTCTCCTGCAGCACCGCCACGTAGGTGACCACACCGCTGATCAACAGCACCGTGGACCAGCTGATGCCGTCCACCGCGCCCTTCTGCGCCTTCGGCGACAACAGCGCCAGCGCCACCGCCACGGTCATCGAGACCAGGCCGACGTTGAGGTTGTAGATCAGCGAGGCAATGCCCAGGCCGAGCAGGCCGAACAGGGTAAGCACGCGATCGCGGTTCAAGCTCACCGCCTCCAGTGCCACCGGATCGGTGGACAAGGTGCCGCCGCCGGCCGACAGCAAGGCGCCATGGCCTTCGATCGCGAACTGGCGGTGCGAGGACTGATCGCCCACCGGCACGTACTCGGCGTTGGCCAGCGACGGCGCCTGTTCGCGCCGCAGCAAGGCCAGACCACCGAAGGCGAAGAAGCAGATCAGCGCCATCAGCAGGTTAAAGCCGAGGCTGGTCAGGAACACCGCCATCTCGGTCACGTCCAGCCCGGCCTTCTCCACCACCTTGTTGGTGATGCCGCCGTACACGCTGATCGGCGAGAAACCGCCGGCCTGCGCGCCGTGGATCACCAGCAGGCCCATCAACAAGGGATTGATCTTGTACTGCTTGGCGAAGCGCAGCGCGACCGGGCCGATGATCGCCACCGCCGCCGGACCCAACGCACCGAACGCGGTCAATACCGCGGTGACCACGAACATCACCCACGGGATCGCCACGATCTTGCCGCGGACCGCGCGCACCGCCCAATGCACCAGCAGATCGATGGTGCCGTTGTTGCGCGCGATCGCGAACAGATAGGTGATGCCGACCAGGGTCAGGAACAGGTCGCCGGGAAACCCGGCCAAGACCTCCTTCCCGTCCATACCGACCCAGACGCCACCGATGATGAAGGCCAACGCGAACGCGACCGCGCCCATGTTGACCGGCAACGCCGTGGCCACGATGAACATGACGATCAAGCCGATGATCGTCGCGATTTGTGGATTCATGCGCCCTCCCGAGCTTGCTGGATCCGTACCACTACCACTGCCGCGAATGGCCACCCGCCATCCTGGGTCGATCGCCCACTGCCAACCGCCGCGGCGCGACGGCTCCCATCGCCGCCCCCCATCGCCGCCGCGGCTGCATCACTGCATCCGCTGCTCCGCCTGCCGCACCCACGCCGCCGCTGCGGCCAGGCTGCCGAACTCCTCCACCGAGCGCGCCTGGCACTCCGGCAGCACCTCGCGCGCGATGCGCGCCAGCGCACCGCCCGGTCCCAGTTCCAGGAACACGCGCGCGCCGCGTTCGGCGGCCTGGCGCAGCGTTCCGGCCCAATCCAGCGTCGTCGCCAGCTGCGCCGACAAGGCGCCGATGGCGTCGTCGCGGTCGCCGATCCGGTGGCCGTCGATGCCGGCCAGCACCGTGGCGCGCGGCGCCGCCAGCGGCGCGGCGCGCAGATCGGCGGCGAACGCCTGCGCCGCGCTCGCCAGCAACGGCGTGTGCGCGGCCACCGCCACCGGCAGCCGCGTGACCCGCGCACGCTGCGCGCGCGCCTGCCGCTCGCCTTGCGCCAACGCATCGGCATGGCCGCCGAGAATCAGATGGTCGTCGCCGTTGACGATGGCCAGGTGCAGGCCGGTCTGCGCGCACAGCGTCTCGGCCTGCTCGCGCAGCAGGCCCTGCACCGCTATCAGGCCGTCGCCATTGCGGCTGGCCGCATCCATGCGCTGCGCGCGCTGCACCGCCAGCGCCAGGCAGGCGGAGGCCTCCAGGCCGCCGGCCAACGCATGCGCGGCCAGTTCGCCGATGCTGTAGCCGAGCAGCAGCGCCGGCGTCGGCAGTTGCGGCAGCAACGCCGCCGCATTGGCCAGCACCGCGGCGCAGACCAGCGGCTGCGCGACCGCGTTGTCGTAGCGCGCGTCGTCGCCGGCCAGCGCGCGCGGGTCGGCACCGAGCACCTGCGCCGCCGCGGCCAGCACCGCCTCGGCCGCCGGCGCGCCGGCGCTGTAGTCGAACATCGCCGGATGTTGCGCGCCCTGTCCCGGGCACAGCAGCGCCAGGCTCATACGCCCTCCTGGCGCTGCAGGAAGCAGGCGCAGGCCAGCAGGTCGGCGCTGCCGCCAGGGCTGAGCCGGCGCGCGACGAAGGCGTCGCCGATGCGCGACAGCTGCCGGCGCCAATCCGGCTGCGCGGCGCCGCCGGCCGCGAGGAACGCCCGCGCGCTGCGTTGCGCGAAACGCAGCCCGTCGCGGCCGCCACGGTGCAACAGATTCAGATCGTCGGTGTGCGCGATCAGCTGCAGCAGGGTCTGCGCCAGCGCCGCATCCTGCGCCAGGCCCATGCGCAATGCCGTGTGCAGGCTCGGCAACGCCACCTCGCGCAGCAGCGGGAAGCCGGCCGCCGCCTGTTCGCGCACGCCGGCCACGCCGTGCAGGCGACGCATGCGCTGGCCGTGGCTGTGCGGGTCCAGCGGCGCGTCCAGCAGCGCATCGCGCCAGTGGCCGACCGCATGGCAGACCGCCACGCCATCCGGCGCCGCCTGCGTCCGGCTGCGCAGGCGCGCCGACGCGGCGACCAGCAGGCCCAGGCTGAAAATCGCGCCGCGATGGGTGTTGACGCCGCCGGTGGCGCGCAGCATGGCGCGCTCGGCGCCGATGCCGAGTTCACGCAGCGCGGGGAAGGCCGCATCGCGCGCGCCTGCGGCGGCGATCGCGACGAAGTAGCCGCGCAGCGCGAACAGGCTGCGCAGGAACGTGGAGGCGTCCATGTCGTCGTGGCTGCCGCGATCGAACGGCGTGACCAGGCCAGGCTTCGGCGCGCAGGCCAGTTCGGCATGCAGGCTGGCGACGGCGAGGCGGCCGAGGCGATGCGGCAGGCGCGCGGCATCGTGCGCGTTCGCCATGGCGTTCGTCGGTACTGAACCCGCTCCCCGATAGCTAACGAATTGCACCGGGGCTTCGGCTCCAACCGCTTCCGGCATCGGAAAGACAGCGGCTTCGCTCGTCGCGGCTGAAGCCGCTCCTACAGGAACTTGCAGGCTATTCGCCGGGCGCACTGTGGGAGGGACGTCAGTCCCGACGCGGTCAGCTCGCAGTACCTCCATTGCTTCACTCGTCGCGACTGAAGTCGCTCCCACAAGGGACTTGCGGCCTGCTCGCAGGTTGCACTGTAGGAGGAGCGGCTTCAGCGGCGACAGACAAGCAAATCCACCAAGGCTTCTCACTTCGTTCGTCGCGGCTGAAGCCGCTCCTACAGGGGCATGCGCATGGCCGGCTATCTGCACTGTGGGAGGGACTTCAGTCCCGACGGCTGCCGGTATTGGAAAGACCGCGGCTGCGTTCGTCGCGGCTGAAGCCGCTCCTACAGGGACTTGCGGACAGTCGGCTGCCTGCACTGTAGGAGCGGCTTCAGCCGCGACCGCTGCTGGCGCCGCGCCGCCCACCGCTGCAGGCGCCCGCACGAAGCTGCCCTCTTCCACACCACGCAGCGCCTGCAGTTCCATCACGCCCCCCAGGCCTGCAGCAGTTCGGCGCGCGGCTGCAGCCGGCAGTCGCGCAGCGCCTTGACCAGCAGTTGCGCGCTGTCGCCGGCCAGTTCGCGCCAGCTCGCCGCGTCGCCGTCGGGCAGCAGCACTTCGCCATCGACGCGCTGGCAGTGGCGCTGTTCCCAGCGCGCCAGGTCGGCGAGCAGCGCCGGTGCCTGCGCCGACGAGGGCACCGGCCACAGCAGATCGATGTCCGAGCCGGCCTGCACATAGGGCAAGCCGGTCAGCGCCTGCCAGGCGAAGGCGCCGAACACGCGCGGCGTGAGGCCATGCGTGGCGGCCAGCGCCTGCAGTTCGCGCAGCGGCGCTTGCCACTGCGGCACGGCCCGCACCTGCGCACAGACCTCGTCCAGCGTCAGCGGCGCGCGCTGCCGCAGTACCGCGTCGCGCTCGGCCGACAGCGACAGCCGCTGCTTGCCTTCGGCCGGCGGCAGCGGCACGCCGAGACGCAACAGCTGCGCAGCGTCGCTGCGATCGCCGCGCGCGACGATCGCCGGATGGCCGGCCGCGAACCAGTCGCGCAAGCGCGCCTGCGCCCCCGGCGTACGCGCCTGCCACGGCGCATCGGCCGCCAGCCAGACCAGGTCGTGCCGGGCGAGCGGCTCATGCATGGCCGGCGGCGACCTCCGCGGCGATCGGCGCGGCCAGCAGGCGGCCGTTGCGCTCGGCGCCGCGCTGCGCGCGCGTGTCGCCATGCAGCGGCGCCTGCAGCGCGGCGACCAGCGCCTGCGCCAGGTCGCCCTGCCACAGCGCGTCCACCGCGCCCATCGCCACGTAGTTCTCCACGCCCGGCGCGAACACCGGCGAACTCTTGCTCAGCGCCTGCAGCTTCTCCAGCGGCTGCTTGGTGACCCGCGCCATCGCGCGCAGATCCATCACCCGCACCTGCGCCTCGGGCAGCGCATAGATCGCATCGGCCATCAGCCCGAAGGCGAGGAAGCCGCCGCTGACCGATTCGCCGTAGACCAGCGTCAGCAGCCGCGCGCCGCGCCGCCGCGCCAGGTCCAGGCACTGCGCCAGATGGCCGAAATAGCCGTTGATGCCGAGCAGTTCGTCCTTGCGCGACGGCCGCTGGCCGGCGGTATCGACCAGCATCACGATCGGCCGCTGCGGATGCGCACGCGTGCTGTCCAGCACCGCGGCGGCCAGCGCCAGCGCGTGCTCCACGCCCACTTCCAGCTTGTCGGCGCTGCCGATCACGGTGACCTCGCCCAGCGCGGTGCTGGCGCTGCCGCCGATCACCCCATCGCGCACCTCGACCCGGTGACCGAGCGGGAACAACGCGTCCAGCAAAGGCATCAGATCCATTACGGGCTCCGGTCGGCAACGGCGGCAAGGAAGGCGGCGGTGTCCAGCAGCGGCAGCGCGTCGGGATCGGCGATGCCCTGGCGGCGCCAGATGTCCACGCCGTCGCGGCAGTCGCCATAGGCGTCCAGGCGCTGGCGCAGGGCGGCGTGCTCGGCGGCGATGCGCGCCAGGCCGTCGTCGTCCGCCGCCGCCGTTGGTGGCGCAGCCAACGCAGCGATCGCCGCGGCGCGGAAGTCCTCGATGGCATCGGCGACCAAGGCCTGCGCTTCGCCGAGCAGATAGCGGTGCTTGCCGCCGGTCACGCGCCACACCAGGGCGCGATCGCGCGAATCGAATTCCTCCACGCCGCGCACGGTCTCGATCACTTCCGGGCCCGAAAGGCCCAGCCGCCCTTCCTCGGACATGATCACGCGCGTGCAGCAGCGGCTGACGATGCCCATGCCGCCGAAGCAACCGTTGCCGCTGCCGATCAGCGCCAGCACCGGCACGCCGGCGGCGCGCGCATCCAGGGTCGCGCGCATGATTTCGGAAATCGCGATCAGCCCGGCGTTGGCCTCGTGCAGGCGTACGCCGCCCGTGTCGGGCAGCAGCAGCACCGCCGCTGGCCGGGTCGCCGCGGCGCGCTGCAGCAAGCCGGTGAGCTTGGCGCCGTGCACCTCGCCGACCGCGCCGCCCATGAACTGGCCTTGCTGCGCGGCGATCAGCACCGTGCGCCCGTCGAGCCGGCCTTCGCCGACGACGATGCCGTCGTCGAACGCGCCGGGCTGGTCCAGCTGCGCCAGGTGCGGACTCATCGCGCGTTGGCGCGGGCCGACGTACTCGCGGAACGAGCCGGGATCGAGCAGGCCGGCGATACGCTCGCGCGCATCGGCTTCGTAGAAGCTGCGCGGGCGGCGGTTGTTGGGGATCGCGCTCATGCGCAGCTCCGGTGTTGGGGAAGTACTCGCCGAACTCGCCGAATAGGCAATGCGGGACCATCGTTCATTGCAGCGGATATCCGGATCGCAGTCGGTGCCATCCAGGTGCTGTCGGAAGATCGCGTCGGGGCTGAAGCCCCTCCCACAGGCTTCCTCGCGGGACCGGCCTCCCTTGTGGGAGCGACTTCAGTCGCGACGAACGCAGCCCGAACGGCGCCAGCCGCAGATGCCTTCGGAAACGAAGCGCCTCCCGCAAGCACAACGCTCCCTATAGGAGCGGCTTCAGCCGCGACGAACGCAGCCGACATGTCGCCGGCTTGGCACACAGCCGGGGCTATGGTCCCTACAGGGTCTCTCGCAGGCATGTCCTCCCTTGTGGGAGCGACTTCAGTCGCGACGAACGAAGCCCGAACGGCGGCAGCCGCCGATGCCTTCGGAAACGAAGCGCCTCCCGCAAGCACGACGCTCCCTGTAGGAGCGGCTTCAGCCGCGACGAACGCAGCCGACATGTCGCCGGCTTCGGACACAGTCGGGGCTGAAGCCCCGCCTACAGAAAGCGCGGCGATTGCAGATGTGCGGACTCGACGCATCACGCATCCTCCTGCAACGCTTCCACCGCTTGGTCCAGGCGCAAGCCGACCACCGCCGGGGTGGCGCCGACGTCGTTGATCGAGATACGTACGTCGCGCAGCGGATGGCGCGCGGCGAAATCGTCGAGCACCGCCTGCCAGATCGTGCCGAAGCCGTCGGCGGCGGTGACGATCTCGATCTGCATCGCGCCACCCAGGTCCTGCGGTTCGATCAGCACTTCCAGGTTGCCGGAAGACACCACCCCGACCAGCACGTGGTCGAGCCGGCCGTTCGGCGCCAGGCGCCCGTCGTAGCGATAGCGAAGGGTTTCCATCGACATCCCTTACCAGTTGCGGAAACGTTGCGGCGGCGCGTACAGGCCGCCGGACCAGCGCACCAGATCCTTGACGCTGCGCGCGGCCAGCAGGTCGCGGCTGGCGTCGCGCAGGCGGATGCCGAGGTCTTCGGGGCGGCGAATCACGCCGCGGTCGCGCAGGTTCTCGACCATGCGCCTGTCGCGGCCCAGACCCACCGCGGTATAGCCGGCCACGCCGCGGATCGCCTGTTCGCGCTCTTCCGGCGTGCGGCACAGCAACAAGTTGGCGATGCCTTCCTCGGTCAGCACATGGCTGACGTCGTCGCCGTAGATCATCACCGGCGGCAGCGGCATGTTGGCGCGCTCGGCCAGCTCCCAGGCATCGAGCCGATCGACGAAGGCCGGCGCCATGTGTTCGCGGAAAGTCTCCACCATCTGTACCACCAGCTTGCGCCCGCGCGGCATCTCGCCCGGGCGCGCGGCCTCGCGTCCGGCCTTGAGCCAGGCGGCGCTGCCGTGACGGCGGCCACGCGCATCCGAGCCCATGTTCGGCGCGCCGCCGAAGCCGGCGATGCGGTCGCGGGTGGCGGTGGAACTGTTGCCCTGCAGGTCGATCTGCAGCGTGGAGCCGATGAACATGTCGCAGGCGTACAGGCCGGCGGTCTGCGAGAACGCGCGGTTGGAACGCATCGAACCGTCGGGGCCGGCGAAGAACACGTCGGCGCGCGCGGCGATGTACTTCTCCATGCCCAGCTCCGAGCCGAACGAATGCACCGATTTGACGAAGCCCGACTCGATCGCCGGGATCAACGCCGGATGCGGATTCAGCGCCCAATGCCGGCAGATCTTGCCGCGCAGGCCGAGCGACTCGGCATAGGTCGGCAACAGCAGTTCGATCGCCGCGGTGTCGAAGCCGATGCCGTGGTTGAGCCGGTCCACGCCGTACTCGGCGTAGATGCCCTTGATCGCCATCATCGCCATCAGCACCTGGATCTCGGAGATCTGCGCCGGGTCGCGGGTGAACAGCGGTTCGATGTAGTGCGGGCGCGGCGCCTGCACCACGTAGCCGATCCAGTCGGCGGGGATGTCCACGCGCGGCAGCGTGTCCACGATCTCGTTGACCTGGGCGATGACGATGCCGCCCTTGAACGCGGTGGCCTCGGCGATCACCGGCGTGTCCTCGGTGTTCGGCCCGGTGTAGAGATTGCCGTGGCGGTCGGCGGCCTGCGCCGCGACCAGCGCCACGCGCGGGGTCAGATCGACGAAGTAGCGGCCGAACAGTTCCAGGTAGGTGTGGATCGCGCCGATCTCGATGCGCTTGTCGGCGACCAGCCGCGCCAGGCGCAGCGCCTGCGGCCCGGAAAAGGAGAAGTCCAGGCGCTGCGCGATGCCGCGCTCGAACACGTCCAGGTGGGTCGGCAGCGCCAGCACCGACTGCAGCAGGTGCAGCCCGTGCACCCGCGCCGGATCGACCTCGGTCAGGCACTGCGACAGGAAATCGGCCTGTTTCTGGTTGTTGCCTTCCACGCACACGCGGTCGCCCGGCTCGATCACCGCCTCCAGCAGCGCTACGGCGTCCTTGGCCTCGACCAGGCGCCCGCGCGCCAACCCTTCGGCGCGCTGCAGGCGTTGCCGGCGATTGTCGGCGAGCGTGTTCCAGTCCTGAGGCATAAGGCTTTCCGTCGGCGAATGGAGGGTGGCCCAACGCGGTGGCGCGGCCGGCCTGAATTGTAATTACGATATAATTATGAAACCGTGACTAATGCACGCTGCGGTGCAACAGGCGCCTAGCAGGCCTGTTGCCTCTGAATCCGGGACAACCACGATTCAGCGTGCACCGCATGCATGGCCGTGTCGTTACCGGCCGCCTTGCCGGCTTAGTCGGGCAACGTGCCGAAGGTGCGCCGATACGCCTGGCGATCGAAACGTAGCACCGCGCGCATGCGCTGCTCGGTCAACGGACGTACGACCCAGCGCACGCCCACCCCATCGTCGCGCTTGCTGACCGAGGGTATCGCCAGGAACCAGCGCGCGCCGGGGCCACTGCAATACCAGAACGCATTGCTGCCGTTCATGGCCTCGCCATCGAGCACGAAGGTCGCGTCGTAATTGGTGCCTATGAAGTGCTGCACCTTCTTCACCACGACCAGATCCGCGCCGGTGAGGGGCACTCCGTCACTGGCGAAGGACACGCGCCGGAAGGACTGCTCCACCAACCATCGCACGTGGCGATCACGACGCCACTGCAGCCACACCATGCAGCCGCCGATCGCGATGACGGTGGCGAACGCGACGATGTCTTGCCATGCGTTCAAGCGTGCGAATTCCCAGATCGTGACACTGCTGTCGTCATGCCATCGCGGCGGCCGCTACTGGCAAGAACGCCTCACCGCCGCCGCGCTGCGCGCCGGCCTACCCACCCAACGCCGCACTAATCTCCGCCGCCGCCGCGCACACCGCCTGCATCGCCGCCTGCGCATCGATTTCCTGCGGGCGGCGTTCGATGAAGGGCACGGTCAAGGTGTAGATGGCGCTGCCGTGCTGCAGGATCGGCGCGGTCAGGTCGATCACGCCGACCACCGCTTCGCTGGGGTGGATGCTGTAGCCCAGCGCGCGCACCTGCGCGGCGGCGGCCAAGAACGCGTCGCGGTCGTAGGCCACGTCGCTGACGTCCAGGCGCTGCAGCAACCGCGCCTGCGCGTCTTCGTGCTGGAACGCGAACAGCACCAGGCCGGAGGTGGAATGCGCCAGCGGGCGGCGGTGGCCGGGACGCACCACCAGGCCCAGGTCGCTGGGCACGTCCATCTGCGCGATGACCACGATCTGGTCGTCCGACGGCGCCACCAGGTGGCAGGGCTGGCGGATCGCATCGGCCAGCCGGCGCATCACCGGCAGCGCCGCCTCGGTGACGTTCTGCACCTGCGGCTGCTGCATGCCGAGCATGAACAGGCGGTTGGTCAGCACATAGCCGCTCTCGCCCGGGCCCTTGGTCAGGTAGCCGCGCTCTTCCAGCACCTGCAGCATGCGGAAGATCTCGCCGCGCGAGCGGCCGATGCCCTGCGAGATCTCGCTCATCGTCATCGGCCGCGCGTCGCGCGCCAGCAGCTCCAGGATATCCAGGCCCTTGTCCAGGGCGGGAGCGCGGTACTTGGGCGGGGGCGTGGTCATTCCGTCGAGGCCAGGCGGGGGATGGAAGGGCGCTAGGGTACAGGGAATGCCCGTGGACAGAAGCGTGGCGAAACTGGCCTGCGCCTGGCGCGCGGATGTCTGCATGGGCTGCCAACTCCGACCCATGCGCGCCGCTGCTGCCGCTCGCGAAGACAGCCCGCGCCAAGGTTCGGACACGACGCATGCCATGACACGCCATGCAAATATAAACACGGATTTTATATTTGCATGACGCCAGCGAGCGCAGTACGCTCCGGCGACAACTCAACGCGACGCGGCACATCCTGGGAGGGGTAGGCGGCATGCACTACAGCAGCGACACCGCAACAGCGGCGCCCGGCAGCCTGGCGCGTACCGCCATCGTGCCCCTGGTCCTGATCGTCAGCCTGTTCTTTCTCTGGGGCATGGCGAACAACCTCAACGACATCCTGATCAAGCAGTTCAAGAAGGCCTTCGAGCTGTCCGACCTGCAGGCCGGGCTGGTGCAGAGCGCGTTCTACCTGGGCTACTTCGTGTTCGCGATCCCGGCGGCGATGTTCATGCGCCGCTTCAGCTACAAGGCGGCGGTGGTGCTCGGCCTGCTGCTGTACGCGGCCGGCGCGTTCCTGTTCTATCCGGCGGCGCAGGAGCACACCTACGGGTTGTTCCTGCTGGCGCTGTTCGTGATCGCCAGCGGCCTGGCGTTCCTGGAAACCACCGCCAATCCGCTGGTCACCGTGCTCGGCCCCGCCGAAGGCGCGGCGCGGCGGCTGAACCTGGCGCAGGCGTTCAATCCGCTCGGCTCGATCACCGGGGTGATGATCGGCCAGCACTTCATCCTCTCCGGCGTGGAGCACACGCCGCAGGAACTGGCGGCGATGGCGCCGGCTGCGCGCGCCAGCTTCTTCGCCGCCGAATCGGCGGCGGTGCAGACGCCCTACCTGATCATCGGCGCGGTGGTGGTGCTGTGGGCGCTGCTGATCGGGCTGACCCGCTTCCCGGTCACCCGCGACGGCGATGCCGCGGCCAACGGCAAGGCCTATTTCGGGCCGTTGCTGCGCAACCGCCGCTTCGTGTTCGCGGTGGTCGCGCAGTTCTTCTACGTCGGCGCCCAGGTCGGTATCTGGAGCTACCTGATCCGCTACCTGCAGGACGCGGTGCCGGGCACCCCGGAAAAGACCGCAGCCAGTTTCCTGACCGTCTCGCTGGTGCTGTTCATGGCCGGCCGCTTCATCGGCACCGCGTTGCTGCGCTTCGTGTCGCCGGCGGTGTTGCTGGGCGCGTTCGCGTTGCTCAACCTGCTGCTGTGCGGCGTGGCGATCGCGTTGCCGGGCTGGACCGGGCTGTATGCGCTGGTGGCCAGCAGCGCGTTCATGTCGGTGATGTTCCCGACCATCTTCGCGTTGGGCCTGGACGGGTTGAACGACGACGCGCGCAAGCTGGGTTCGTCGCTGATCGTGATGTCGATCATCGGCGGCGCGGCGTTGACCGCGCTGATGGGCGCACTGTCCGACCATGCCGGCATCCATTGGGCGATGACCGTGCCGGCGCTGGGCTTCGCGGTGATCCTGGCGTTCGCGTCCTATGCGCGCGACCGCACGGCCGCGCCGCGCGCCACCGTTGCCGGAGCCTGAGATGCCGCGCCACTGCTATCTGCTCGACCTGCACGACGACCCGGCGCTGATCGCCGAATACGAGCGCTGGCATCGCCCCGACACGGTGTGGCCGGAGATCGTCGCCTCGTTGCGCGCCGCCGGCATCCGCGAGCTGGACATCCACCGCTGCGGCGATCGCCTGGTGATGCTGATGGAAGTGGACGACGACTATTCGCCCGCGGCCAAGGCCGCCGCCGATGCCGCCGACCCGCGCGTGCAGGCCTGGGAGGAGTTGATGTGGCGCTTCCAGAAACCGTTGCCGGGTTCGGCGCCGGGCGAGAAATGGCGCGAGGCGCTGCAGATCTTTTCGCTGCAGGCGGCGGTCGCGGCGCAGGCGCGGAAGCAGGAACGCGACTGAGGCAAGCGACCTCGCGCTGCTGTTCCTGTAGGAGCGGCTTCAGCCGCGACGAACGCAGCCATTACGCTATCCGGCGTCGGTGGCAGTCGGGACTGAAGTCCCTTCCACAGTGCACCCAAACGGCTCGCCGCGAACCCCTTGTGGGAGTGACTTCAGTCGCGACGAGCGGAACTGTCCAGCTGCTGGGCTTCAGAAACGATCGTGACAGCAGGATCGAGAACAGAGCCGGATATCGCAGCGAGTTGGCAAGCTGTCGCGGCTGAAGCCGCTCCTACAGGGAGCGCGCGCGGCCTGGGCCGCGCGCTTGCTGCGTTATGCCTGCTGCGCGGCCAGGTCCGCGCTCCAGAACGGGCCGTCCGGATACAGGTATTGGGTGACCGACTGCGCGTGCATCTCGGCCGAGAAGCCCGGCAGCGTCGGCGCCAGGTAGCGGCCGTGTTCGATCCGCACCGGATCGACGAAGTGCTGGTGCAGGTGATCGACGAATTCGATCGCGCGGTCTTCCATCTTGCCGGTGATGGCGACGAAGTCGGCCATCGCCAGGTGCTGCACCAGCTCGCACAGGCCGACGCCGCCGGCATGCGGAAACACGCGCACGCCGAACTTCGCCGCCAGCAGCAGGATCGCCAGGTTCTCGTTGACCCCGCCCACGCGCGCGGCGTCGATCTGGATCAGGTCCACCGCGCCGGCCTGCAGCAGTTGCTTGAACACCACGCGGTTCTGCGTGTGCTCGCCGGTGGACACCGGCACCGGCGCGATGCCCTGGCGGATCGCGGCGTGGCCGAGCACGTCGTCGGGGCTGGTCGGCTCCTCGATCCAGGCGATGTCGAATTCGGCCAGCTGGCGCATCCAGGCGATCGCCGGGCCCACGTCCCAACGCTGGTTGGCATCCACCGCCATCGCGATATCCGGACCGATCGCTGCGCGCGCCAGGCGGCAACGGCGGATGTCGTCCTGCACGTTGGCGCCGACCTTGAGCTTGATGGTGCGGAAGCCGTCGGCCACCGCTTCCTTGGCCAGGCGCACCAGCTTCTCGTCGGAGTAGCCGAGCCAGCCGGGCGAGGTGGTGTAGGCCGGATAGCCCTGTTCGAGCAGCGTCTGCATGCGCGCGGCGCGCTGCGGTTCGGCCGCGCGCAGCAGCGCCAGCGCCTCGTCGGGGGTCAGCGCATCGCTGAGATAACGGAAATCGATGGTGGCCACCAGCTGTTCCGGCGACAGCTCGGCGATGTAGCGCCACAGCGGCTTGCCGGCGTGGCGCGCGGCCATGTCCCAGGCGGCGTTGATCACGCCGCCGATGGCCATGTGCATCACGCCCTTCTCCGGGCCCAGCCAGCGCAGCTGCGAATCGTCGGTGAGGCTGCGCGCGAAGCCGCCCAGGTCGCCGATCACCGCTTCCACGTCGCGCCCGACCACATGGTGCGACAGCGCCGCGATCGCCGCGCTCTGCACGTCGTTGCCGCGGCCGATGGTGAACACCAGGCCGTAGCCGGCCAGGCCGTCGTCGGCATCGGTGCGCAGGCGCAGGTAGGCGGCCGAGTAGTCCGGATCCGGATTCATCGCATCGGAACCGTCCAGTTCGCTCGAAGTGGGGAAACGCACGTCGAAGGTCTCGAGGGCAACGATTTTGCTCATGGGGATCCTGGTGGTGAGGCGGTAGAGGAAGAAGAATTGCGGTGGACGAGCCCCTCTCCCCCCGGGAGAGGGGTTGGGGTGAGGGTGCGGGAGTGCACGATTGCTGGCGCTCCTGCGAATCGAGAACGAAGTAAGCGCACGCAGCCGTGTTGCACATGCGAGATGCGAGCAAGGCTTCGAAGACTGCCTACACATGCATCGCGAGGTGGCTTCGCCCCGTACCCTCACCCCAACCCCTCTCTCCCGCGGGGACTCCCTTCGGTCGCCGAAGGGAGAGGGGCTTTAAAGCGCTACGCGTCGCGGGGATGGGCGACCACGGCCTGGCGTTGTTCGCCCAGGCCTTCGATGCCCAGCGCCATCACGTCGCCCGGCTTCAGGTAGATCGGCGGCTTCTGCCCCAGGCCCACGCCCGGCGGCGTGCCGGTGCTGATCACGTCGCCCGGCATCAGCGTCATGTAGCGGCTGATGTGGCTGACCAGCTCGGCCACGCCGAACACCATCGTGCGGGTGTTGCCGTTCTGGTAGCGATGGCCGTTGACCTCCAGCCACATCGACAGGTTCTGCGGGTCCGCCACTTCGTCGCGGGTGACCAGCCACGGGCCGAGCGGGCCGAAGCCGTCGCAGCTCTTGCCCTTGACCCACTGGCCGCCGTGCTCGAGCTGGAACTCGCGCTCGGACAGGTCGTTGATCACCGCGTAGCCGGCGACGTGCCCGAGCGCGTCTTCCACCGTCACGTCGCGCGCGACATCGCCGATCACCACGCCCAGTTCCACTTCCCAGTCGCTCTTCTTCGAACCGCGCGGAATCGTCACGGTGTCGTTGGGGCCGCTGATCGCGGTGGTGGCCTTCATGAACAGCACCGGCATTTCCGGCACCGCCATGCCCGACTCGGCGGCGTGGTCGGCGTAGTTCAGGCCGACGCAGATGAACTTGCCGACGCGGCCCACGGCCGGCCCGTAGCGCACCTCGCCTTGCACCTTGGGCAGCGTGGCCGGGTCCAGCGCGCGCAGCTTGTCCAGGCCGGCGGCGGTGAGGTGCTCGCCAGCCACATCGTCGATGATCGCGGACAGGTCGCGCAGGTGGCCATCGGCGTCCAGCAGGGCGGGACGTTCGTGGCCGGGTTCGCCGTAGCGCAGCAGTTTCATGGGGTGTCCTCTTGGAAGTGGAAGGCGGGCGCGGTCAGTTCGACCAGCCGCCGTCGATGATGTGGGTCTGCCCGGTGGTGAACGAGGATTCGTCCGAGGCCAGGTACACCACCAGCTGCGCGATCTCGCGCGGGTCGCCGAGGCGGCCCATCGGCTGGCGGTCGGTGAAGCTCTTCCACACCGCCTGCTCGTCGCCGCCCAGCGCCTTGACCCGCTGCGCCAGCGACGGCGTCTTGATCGTGCCCGGGCAGATCGCGTTGCAGCGGATGCCCTTGGCCACGTAGTCGGCGGCGATGGCCTTGCTCAGCCCGATCACCGCGGCCTTGGTCACGCCGTAGGCGAAGCGGTTCGGCACGCCCTTGATGCTGGAGGCCACCGAGGACATGTTGACGATGCTGCCGCGGCCCTGTTCCAGCATGCCCGGCAACACCGCCTGGCACAGGTAGTACATCGCATCGACGTTGATCGCGAACGAGCGCCGCCACGCCGCTTCGTCGCAGTCGAGGATGCTGCCCTGGTGCACGTAGCCGGCGCAGTTGAACAGCACGTCGAACGGCGCGTTCGCCGCGACCAGCGCCTGGATCGCGGCGGCATCGGTGACGTCCAGGGTCTGGGTGACGATCGCGTCGGAGTCGGCAGCCAGCGCCTGCAGTGCGGCGGCATCGATATCGGTGGCCAGCACCTGCGCGCCTTCGCGCGCGCAGGCCAGCGCGCTCTCGCGGCCGATGCCGGCGCCGGCGGCGGTGATCAGGCAGCGCTTGCCTTGCAGTCGGCCGCTCATGCGCGGCTCCGGAGGGGGAATGCGGGCGTGGTCATGGTGCGGGGTCCGGTCGGTGGAGAGGGAGGGAGTCGGGCAAGCGGTAGAAGCGGCGTGCGGTGCCGGCGAACACGTCGGCGGCGTGGCCGGCGGCATGGCGTGCGACCAGCGCCTGCGCCTGCGCCAGCCAGTCGCCGTAGCCGGCGCGCTGGGTCAGCACCGGCCAGTCGCTGCCCCACAGCACCCGCTGCGCGCCGAAGCAGGCGAACACCTGCGCCACGTACGGCTCGATCGCCGCCGCGTCGGCGTCGGCCGGCAGTTCGGTGAGCAGGCCTGACAGCTTGCACAGCACGTTCGGGTGCTGCGCCAGCTGCGCCAGGCCGTCGGCCCAGGCGGCGAATCCGTCGCCGCCGATCGCCGGCTTGGCGGCGTGGTCTATCACCACGCGCAACGACGGATGACGCTGCAGCCGCGCCTGCAACGCAGGCAGGTGCAGTGGTTTGACCAGCGCGTCGAACGCCAGGTCGTGCTGCAGCAGCGCGTCGAACGCGGGGTCCAGCTGCGGCCGCGCCAGCCACTGCGGATCGGCCAGGTCCTGCACCATCGGCCGCAGGCCCTTCAACAGGCCGTCGCCCTCGACACACAACGCGGCGATGCGCGCGGCGGCGTCGTTGGCCTCGAAATCAACCCAGCCGACCACACCAGCGATGCGCGGCTGCGCGCGCGCCAGCTGCAGCAGGTAGCGGGTCTCCGCTTCGGTCTGCGCCGCCTGCACCGCCACGATCGCCTCCACGCCGTGCGCATCGAGCGTGGCGGTCAGGTCGTCGGGTACGAAGTCGCGATACAGCGCGGCGAGTTCGGGCGTCAGCCAGTCGTAGTCGCCGCGCGCCAGCTGCCAGAAGTGCACGTGCGCATCGACCACGTTCACGGCGTCGGCACCTGCGCCTGCAACAAGCCCTGCTCGCGCAGCTGTTGCCACAGCAGGGGCGGGATCGGCGCCTGCAGGCGCGCGGCGGCGCTGGTCACCTCGGCCGGCGTGCGCATGCCGGCGACCACCGTGGCCACCGCCGGATGCGCGAGCGGGAACTGCAGCGCGGCCGCGCCCACGTCCACGCCTTGCGCCGCGCAGGCGGCGAACAGGCGCTGCGCATGCGCCAGCGTGGCCGGATCCACCGGCGCATAGTTGTAGGTGGCGCCGGGGCCGCGCGCGTCGCTGAGCAGGCCCGAGCTGTAGGGACCGGCCACGAGAATGCCGACCTGGTGCTGCAGCGCCTGCGCCATGATCCGCTGCGCCGCGTGCTGTTCGAGCAGGGTATAGCGGCCGGCCAGCATCACGCAGTCCAGCGGGAACAGCGGCATCAGTTCCAGCGCGATGTCTTCCTCGTTGACGCCGATACCGATCGCGCGGCAGGCGCCGCTGGCCTTGAGCTCGGCCATCGCCGGCAAGGCCTCGTCCAGCGCCTGGCGCAGCATCGCCGGGTGGCGGTCGCCATGGGTGAGGCGGCCGATGTCGTGCAGCAGCAGCACGTCCACGTGGTCGGTGCCGAGCCGTTGCAGGCTGGCCTCGAACTCGCGCAGCACGCCGTCGCGGCTGTAGTCGAACGCGGCGCCGCGCCCGGCCACGGCGAAGCCGTCGCGCCCCGGCGCGGCACCGGGCGCGTCGAAGACGCGGCGCCCGACCTTGGTCGACAGCGTGTAGCTGGCGCGCGGCAACCCGCGCAGGCCCTGCCCGAGCCGGCGCTCGCTCAGCCCGTAGCCGTAGTACGGCGCGGTGTCGAAATGGCGGATGCCGGCGGCATGGGCGTCGGCCACTGCGGCCAGCGCCACCGCATCATCTACTTCCGCGTACAGATTGCCGATCGGCGCGGCGCCGAAACCGAGCGCGGCGATCTGCACGCCGCTGCGGCCCAGCGGGCGCTGCGCGATGGGGCCGGATGCGGCGGCAGCGACCGCGGCGTTCACTGGCAGCGGCCTCGGTCGTTCGCCGGCGCAAAGCGCCCGCTCGGCCTGCAGGATTGGGGACCGCTGGAATTGCGCATGCCACGCCTCCGCCCACCTGGGGCCAGATCGGATGATGGCCGGAGCGCGTCGCCTCGACCGCTGGCGCCGCTTGCCGGATGTTCGTATATGAATATAGCAATCATAAGTGAACAATCAACGACGCGGTGCAGCATTGGGCTGGGCGATGGGAATGGGGAATCGGGAATGGGTAGAAGCAGGTCCCTGACGCGGCAGGATTGCGAGCAGGCAGGGAGCACGGGCCGGAATCGGAACTGGCAATGCGGCCTGGTAGGGCCGGTCGACGATCAGGCCGGGACGGGCAGGCCCAGCCGGTCCCACATGTCTGCCGGGCGCTGCAGCAGCGGCAGCGGCGTGTGCGGCTGCAGCGCGGCCGGCAGGGTGTAGCCCCAGCCGACGCCGGCGAAGGCGATGCCGGCCTGGCGCGCGGCGTCGGCGTCGCGGATCTCGTCGCCCACGCACAGCGCCCGCGCGGCCGGCACCCGGCACGCCTTGAGCGCGGCGCGCAGCTTGCGGCGCTTGCCCAGCAGCGCAGCGCCGCAGCCGATGTGGCGGAAGCGCGCGGTCAGCTCGGCGCCGAGCACGCGCTCGACGTTGTCGCGGCTGTTGGAGGTCACCAGGGCCAGTTGCACACCGCTACGTGCGAGTGCGTCCAGCAGCTCGGCCACGCCGTCGAACAGCGCAATGCGCTCGATCTGCGCGGCCATCAGCGCGCGCATGCGCCGCGCCACCGCCGGCACCCGCCACCAGCGGATGCCGCTGCGCGCCATCAGTTCGCGCGCGCTCAGGCTGCGGATTTCCTGCAGCCGCTCCAGCTCGAAGCGACGGAAGCCGAACTCGTCGGCGACATCGTTGATGGTGTCCAGGAACCAGGCGAAGGAATCGGCCAGGGTGCCGTCGAAGTCGAAGATGATCAGGTCGTAGCGGCGCATGCGGCCGCAGCATGCCGCAGGCCGGTTCGCGTCGCCAGCACGGCCGCGATCCGCGCCTGCATGCGGTCAAGCCGGAGCCGGCCGCGGCCGGCCCCGGCGCCGGGTCAACCGCAGCAGTAGCAGACCAGCGGCTGGCCGGGACCGCCCGGCCCCAAGTCGCCGCCGAACGGCGCGCATTCCTGCTGACAGGCCCAGGCGCTACAGGATGCATCCTTCTCGATCCCGTCGCCCGCGGTCGCCTGCATCGCGCCGAAGCCCATGCTGGCCAGGAACACGGCCGCGACCATGCCGTTACGCAACGCTGTCCAATGCTGTTTCATGTCGTCACTCCTCAAGAGTTGCCAAGGCCGCCGGCGCCTCCGTGCGTCGCACTGCGGCCACCAGGTCCTGCACCCGCTCCGTGGTATCGAAGACGCCGACGCGCGCGTAGCGCACCCGTCCGTCGCGGTCCAGCGCCAGCATCGCCGGCACGTTGCGCGCGCGGAACAGCATCAGCGCGCGGCGCTCGGTGAGCGTGGTCACCGGAAACGCAAAGCGGTGCTCGATGGCATAGCGGCGCGCCTGGTCGGGACTGCACTGGCACACCCCCAGCAGCTGCACGCGGCCGCCGCCCTGCTCAGCCAGACGCTGCGCCGCCTGCACCACGCTGGGCGCCGAGCGCTTGCAGTACGGACAGGTGGTGGTGAAGAAGAACAGCACCTGAAAGTCCGCCACCGGCACGCCCAGCGTCACCGGCGCGCCGTTCAACGCGGTGGCTGCGATCTTCGGTACGTACATGCCCAGATAAGGTTCGGTGGTGCGGGTCACGAACCAGCGCCGCTCTTCGCGCAGCGCGCGGTTCTGCCAGGCCAGCACCACCAGCAACGCACAGGCCGCGAGCAAGGCCAGCCAACTCCAGGGAAAACGACGTGCCATGCGCTGTGCGTCCCGTACGGTGTCGCGTGCAGGCTGCGCAACCGCGCCGGCTTCGGTCAACGCCTGGCGTGCGGTTTTTGCGGCCGCGTGGCGATGCTGGGGAGGCAATCACGCTTCGCCGCAGGCGCGCATTCCAGTGGCGCGCGCTGTGTTGTGCGCACGCGCATGCCCGCATGCCGCGCTTTGCCCACGTCATGCAGCACCGTCCGCAAGGAGAGGCGCTTGCGCGCCTTCATCCGCCCTTGCCTTCGGCTTCACGCGCTGCGTTCGCGGCGGCGCGCACGGTGCAGGCTGGTTTCGAATCGCGAGGCACAGATGCAGATGCAGAATCCCAACCCTGGTCAGGATCCGCAGCAGCCACCGAACGAAGTGCCCGGGCAGGTGCCGAATCCGGGCGTGGATCCGATTCCGGACCGGCCGGTGGACCCGATCCCCGATCAGCCGACCGACCCGACCATCCCGCCGATCAGCGATCCGGTCGGCGATGTCGATGCACCGGTGCCCGGGCCGCGTGGGCCGACGCAGTACGTGTAGCGCGGCCGCGCAATCCCCTGTAGGAGCGGCTTCAGCCGCGACCGGGCGTTATCGGTAACGCCTCGGTCGCGGCTGAAGCCGCTCCTACAGGGAGCATTAGCGATGACAGCTAGCGAATCCGGAACCCCATCGTCGCTTCCACCGCCTGTTTCCAACCGGCGTACAGTTCCTCGCGGCGCTCGGCCGGCATGCTCGGTTCGAAGCGGTGGTCCACCGCCCATTGCTGCGCGATCTCCGCGCGGTCCTTCCAGAAACCGGTCGCCAGGCCGGCTAGGTAGGCGGCGCCCAGCGCGGTGGTCTCGGCCACCTCCGGGCGCAGCACCGGCACGTCGAGGATGTCGCTCTGGAACTGGGCCATGAAGTCGTTGCTGATCGCGCCGCCATCGGCGCGCAGCTCTTTCAGCTCGATGCCCGAATCGACCTGCATCGCGGTCAGCACGTCGCGGGTCTGGTACGCCATCGATTCCACCGCGGCGCGGATGAAATGTTCCTTGGTGGTGCCGCGGGTCAGGCCGAACACCGCGCCGCGGATGTCGCTGCGCCAGTACGGCGCGCCCAGGCCGACGAACGCAGGCACGAAATACACGCCGTCGTTGTCGCCGGCGCGCTCGGCGTAGGACTGCGAGTCGCTGGCCTTGCCGAGCATGCGCAGGCCGTCGCGCAGCCACTGCACCACCGAGCCGGCGACGAAGATCGCGCCTTCCAGCGCGTACTCGACCTTGCCGTCCACGCCCCAGGCGATGGTGGTGAGCAGGCCGTTCTTGGATTCCACCGCCTTCTCGCCGGTGTTCATCAGCATGAAACAGCCGGTGCCGTAGGTGTTCTTGGCCATGCCCGGCTCGAAACAGGCCTGGCCGAACAGCGCCGCCTGCTGGTCGCCGGCGATGCCGGCGATCGGCACTTCGTGGCCGTAGAAATACTGTCCCTGGGTGGTGCCGTAGATCTCGCTGGAGGAGCGCACCTCCGGCAGCATCGAGGCGGGGATGTCGAGCATCCGCAGCAGCTCCTCGTCCCAGCGCAGTTCGTGGATGTTGTACAGCAGCGTGCGCGAGGCGTTGGTGTAGTCGGTGACGTGGACCTTGCCGGCGGTGAGGTTCCAGATCAGCCAGCTGTCGATGGTGCCGAACGCCAGCTCGCCGCGCTGCGCACGCTCGCGCGCACCTTCGACGTGGTCGAGGATCCACTTGACCTTGGTGCCGGAGAAATACGCATCGATCAGCAGGCCGGTCTTGGCCCGCACCATGTCCTCGTGGCCGGCGGCCTTGAGCTGTTCGCAGATGTCCTTGGTCTGCCGCGATTGCCAGACGATGGCGTTGTAGATCGGCTGCCCGGTGGCGCGGTCCCACACCACCGCGGTCTCGCGCTGGTTGGTGATGCCGATGCCGGCGATCGCGCTCGCGTCCACCTGCTGGTTGTTCAACAGCTCGGTGATCGTGGTGTAGACGCTGGTCATGATCTCGCGCGGGTTGTGCTCCACCCAGCCAGGTTGCGGAAAGATCTGCCCGAACTCGCGCTGCGCCATGCCGGCGATATGACCCTTGCGGTCGAACAGGATCGCGCGCGAACTGGTGGTGCCCTGGTCGATGGCCAGGATGAATTTCTTTTCCATCGGTGACTCCTGCGGGGTCGAAAGGCGCGCGCCGCAGCGGCGCCCGGAATGAGTGGGGAGCGTGCCGGCGACGCCGGCAGCGGATACCGCGCCGGCTCAGGTCCGGCGCGACGCCGCTGCGTCCTTGAGCGCCTTCACCCGCGCCGGCAGGAACGGGTAGATCAGCCATTGGTAGGCGGCGCCGCCGATCACTCCGCCGATCAGCGGGCCGACGATCGGGATCCACCAGTAGTTGTCGGCGGACGGCAGCGCCGAGGCCCCCCAGCCGGCGAAATAGGCGAACAGGCGCGGCCCGAAGTCGCGCGCCGGATTGATCGCCCACGCTTCCAGGTAGCCCATCGAGGCGCCGATGGTGGCCACCAGCAGGCCGATGATCAGCGCACCGGAGTTGGCGGTGGGCGCGGCCTCGTTGTAGCGCTCGGTGATGGCGAAGATGCCGAAGATCAGGAACGCGGTCAGGATCACCTGGTCGCGCAGCGCGTGCATCGGCGTGATCGCCAGACCCGGCGCAGTGAAGAACACCCCGGCCGCGCCGCCGCCGGCGCGGGTGAGATGCTGGGCCTGGTTGTAGTGGTCGATCACCGGCGCGAACAGCAGATAGACGATCCATGCACCCAGGAACGCGCCGATCACCTGGGCCACCCAGTACGGCAGCACCTTGCGCCAGGGAAAGCCGCGGTACAGCGCCAGCGCCAGGGTCACCGCCGGATTGGCGTGGGTGCCGGACACCGAGCCGGTGACGTAGATGGCGATGGTCACCGCCAGGCCCCAGGCGATGCACACGCCCCAGTAGGCGTGCTGGTAGGGGCTGGGGTCGTACAGCACGTACATGCACGCCACCGAGCAGCCGAAGGCGATGATGATCAGCATCGCGATCGCCTCGGAAATCAGTTCGCCGAGCAGTTGCCGATTCATGGCCGCGGCTCCCGTGCCGCTTTCGTCGCATTGCCGGCGATGCCGGTCGTCGGTTTGCACATGCCTGTCACCCTCCAAGGTCGTTTCCAGGTTCGCGCGCAGCGGCGACGGCCGAGGCGCGCGGCGATTGTGCACGCACGGCCGGCACCCGGTGGCGGGCGCACCGGCCGCGGTGCGCGGCTCAAGCGGGCGCGGCGGCCACCACGGCCGGCGCCTGCTGCAGATAGTCGATCAGGCGCTGGCGGCCGGCGGCGTCGATGCGCAGGCCGAGCTTGCTGCGGCGCCACAGCAGGTCGTCGGCCTGGGTCACCCACTCGTGTTCGCGCAGGTAGTCCACTTCGGCCTGGTACAGATCGGCGCCGAAGTGTTCGCCCAGCTGTTGCAGCGACGTCGCATCGCCCAGCAGTTGCGCGACGCGGGTGCCGTAGTTGCGCGCCAGCCGCCACGCGGTGGCCTCGCCCAGCCACGGCCGCGTCGCGCGCAGCTCCTGCGCCAGCGCGCGGATGTCGCGGCGCTCGCCGCCGGGCAACGGCGCGCCGCGCGCGGTCCACGCCGGCGCCTTGCGCCCGGCCTGCGCGACCAGCCGGTCCACCGCCTCTTCGGCCAGCTTGCGATACGTGGTGAGCTTGCCGCCGAACACGTTGAGCAGCGCCGCGCCGCCGTCGGTGTCCAGCTCCAGCAGGTAGTCGCGGGTGACCTCGGCGGCGTTGTCCTCCTCGTCGTCGAGCAGCGGGCGCACGCCGCTGTAGCTCCACACCACGTCGCCGGGCGCGATCTGCTTGAGGAAATAGCGGTTGGCCGCCTCGCACAGGTAGCGCGTTTCCTCGGCGTCGATCTTCGGCGCGGACGGATCGGCGCGGTAATCCACGTCGGTGGTGCCGATCAAGGTGTAGTCGTGCTCGTAGGGAATCGCGAACACGATGCGCCGGTCGGGCTGCTGGAAGATGTAGGCGTGGTCGTGCTCGAACAGCCGCGGCACCACGATGTGACTGCCCTTGACCAGGCGCAGCGCGTGGTCGTGGCCGACCTTGGCCACCTCGTCCAGGAACTGCACCGCCCACGGTCCGGCGGCATTGACCAGCGCGCGCGCCTGCAGCTCCTGGCGGCGGCCGTCGGCATGCTCCAGCTGCACCTGCCAGATGCCGTCGGCGCGGCGCGCGGCGACGCAGCGGGTGCGGGTCAGGATCCGCGCCCCGCGCTGCGCCGCGTCCATCGCGTTGAGCACCACCAGCCGCGCGTCCTGCACCCAGGCGTCGGAATAGACGAAGCCGGTGCGGAACTCCTCGCGCAGCGGCGCGCCGACCGGGTCCGAGCGCAACGCCATGCGCTTGGAACCCGGCAGGGTGCGGCGGCCGCGGCCGAGATGGTCGTACAGGAACAGGCCGGTGCGGATCATCCACGCCGGGCGCAGGTGCGGTTGGTGCGGCAGCAGGAAGCGCAGCGGCCAGATGATGTGCGGGGCCAGGCGTAGCAGCACTTCGCGCTCGGCCAGCGCCTTGCCGACCAGGGCGAACTCGTATTGCTCCAGGTAGCGCAGCCCGCCATGGATCAGCTTGGTGCTGGCGCTGGAGGTATGCGAGGCCAGATCGTCGCGCTCGCACAGGCACACCGACAGGCCGCGGCCCACCGCGTCGCGGGCGATGCCCACACCGTTGATGCCGCCACCGACCACCAGCACATCGTAGATCTCGCGCATTGCCTGACTCCGGAAGCGTCGTGTCCCTGGGCGGCGAGCGCCCGGGTCGACGACGAAGGACGAAAAGATCGTAAACGAACATTTTCGAACATATCACGCTGCAGTGCAGCGTAGAGTCAACGCCATGCCTTGCTGTTGGCGGCACACATGCGGCGCAGCGCGCCTGTTTCCTGGCGCCGACCTCTCGCCGAGAGCGACGTCCGGCAGGATTTAACGTCATAATAACGAAACAATACGAACATAAACGCACACGAAATGCGTGCTCGCCAGGTCGTCAAGGGCTGTTCGCTGAACCGTCCAGCGCCCCTCATACCGACGCGTCTCGACCACGTACGGCGCGACTCCCTCAGTCCGGATCGGCCTGGTTGCCGGCCACCGCTTCCGCCTCGGCCTCGCCTTCGGCGCCACCCTCGGCGACGAACACGCGGGTACCCGCCTCGGCCAGCACCGCAGCCAGTTCCGGCGGCGGCGAGCGGTCGGTGAACCAGGCCTGGACCCGGGTGATCGGCCCCAGCCGGACCATGGCGTTGCGGCCGAGCTTGCTGTGGTCGGCGGCCAGGAACACCTGCCGCGAGTGCTCGATGATGGCCTGCGCCACCCGCACCTCGTGGAAATCGAAATCCAGCAAGGTGCCGTCCGGATCGATGCCGGAAATGCCGATCACGCCGAAATCCACCTTGAACTGGCGGATCAACTCGATGGTCGCCTCGCCGGTGACGCCCTGATCGCGGCCGCGCACGCGCCCGCCGGCCACCATCACCTCGAAGCTCGGATTGGCGCTCATCATCACCGCCACGTTGAGGTTGTTGGTGATCACCCGCAGCCCGCTGTGCCCCATCAGCGCGCGCGCCACGTCCTCGTTGGTGGTGCCGATGTTGATGAACAGCGACGCATCGTCGGGGATGTGCTGCGCCAGCAGCGTGGCGATGCGCCGCTTCTCCTGCGCCTGCAGCGACTTGCGCGCGGTGTAGGCCAGGTTCTCCACGCTCGACGGCAGGCTGACCCCGCCGTGGTAGCGGCGCAGCAGGCCGGCTTCGCACAGCAGCGCCACGTCGCGGCGGATGGTCTGCGGGGTCACCTCGAAACGCGTGGCCAGCCCTTCCACGTCGGCATAGCCCTGCTGCCGCACCAGCGTCACCAGCTGTTCCTGGCGCGGATTGAGTGCAGGCACCGCGCTCGGCTTGGGGATCGTGTTGTCCATGCGCCGATGATGGGGCGCATGCGCGCGCGGATGCAAACGCCGTGCGCTCGCGATCGCACGGCAGCGCGACCGGCGCGCCTGCACATCACGCGCCTACCCGGCCATGCGCGACACGGCCTAGACTACGCACCCCGCCGGACGCCTGCCGGCAACACCGGACCGGCCATGATCAACAACGACGTACTGCGCTCCATCCGCTACATGCTCGACCTGAGCGACCAGATGATCGTGGACACGGTCCACCTCGCCGATCCCGCCTTCCCGATCGACAGGAGCGAAGTGCCGGCCTACCTGAAGAAGGAAGACGAGGACGGCTTCGTCGAATGCAGCGATCTGGTGCTGGCGCACTTCCTCGACGGGCTGGTGTTCCACTACCGCGGCCGCGACGACAGCCTGCCGGCGCGCCCGGTGGAAACCCGGGTCACCAACAACGTGGTGCTGAAGAAGCTGCGCGTGGCGTTCCAGCTGAAGGACGTGGACATGCACCAGATCTTCGCCGACGCCGGCTTCCCGGTGTCCAAGCCGGAACTGTCGGCGCTGTTCCGCCAGCCCGAGCACAAGAACTTCCGCCTGTGCGGCGACCAGCTGCTGCGCAACTTCCTCAAGGGCCTGACCTTGCGCTTGCGCGCGGCGGGGTGAGGCGGAGTGCGCGATGCGCACGGCTCGCGTGTTCGCGCAGGAGGGTTCTGGGTGGCCGTCAGGCCATCAGCTCCGCAGTGAAGTCTTCATCTTGCCGAGGGCGTGGGTCGCGGCTGAAGCCGCTCCTACAAGAGCACGGCGCGCTTGTTGTAGGAGCGGCTTCAGCCGCGACAGGAGGACGAAGTGGCCGTGGTGCCAAGGCCTCCACGGGAAACGCGACCGCAACGCCAATACGCCTTTGCCACTTCAGTGGATCTCGAACGCCTCGATGCCAGCACCTGCAGGCCGGACGCATCGGCGGCTCAAACGTGCATCGACATGCTTTTTTGGGGTTCAGCGGCGCCCTGAAGTCGCTCCCACAAGGGCTTCCCGGTCGTACGCACCATCGCTGGCTCTGGCTGGCCTTACGCCATACAACCCCGGCGGCGGCACGCCCGGCGCACTTGCCGCCACCTCGGTCGCGGTTGAATCGGCTTCTACACGACGCGCGACAGACGCAGCCGCTCAGCGGATCCGGTAGACCCGCGCCTTCGGCAGGTCTTCGTCGACCTGCAGGAACCAGCGCCCGGCGATGCCGGGCACGACCTTGATCGCCGGCGACGCCAGCGCGGTGCGCAGGGTCATGCTGCCCTTGAGCACCTTCCACTGCTGGCCGTTGTCCAGCACGAACACGGTGCCCGGCGCCCAGCCGGCGACCTCGCCCTGCACGCGGGCGCTGATCGGGCCATCGTCCAGGCCGATCAGCATGCCCTGCCCGTCCTGGGGATCGCTGGCAGCGGCCGCCGCGGGCGCCGGCGCGGGTCGCGCCGGGGCCTGTGCCGCCTCGCGCGTCTCGGCGTCGCGCAGCAGGCGATTGAGCGTGGCCAGCTGGGCCGGTGTCAGTCCGACCTCGCGCAACTGCTCGGCGCTGAGCTTGCGCTCGATCTCCACATACCCCGACTGCGCCAGCGCCGCCGGTGCCGCCAGGGCGCACGCCAGCGCCAGCACTATGTATTTCATCGTTCGATCCTGCCGCTTCGCGGATGAGAAAGGCCACGCGGCCCGATGGGACCGGCTCCCCAGTTCGGCGAGTTTGGGTCAGCCCGGTGACAGCGGGATGACACGCCGCGCCGGCCGGCATACGGGACCGCACGCGCCGCCGCGCCGACCGGCCATGGCGGCCACCTGCAGCTGTCCCGCGGCGCCCCGCGTTGCAAACAGCCATGGAGCGGTGTCCAGCCGGCACCGCCGGGACGGAGCGTGGCCGCGCTTGTGCACTCCGCCCGCCGCGATTCGGTCTACGATGCGCGGGGTGCGCCACCCTGGCGGGCGCCGCCGACTCCCTGCGCCGGCGGTGTCCCTTCCCGCTCCGTCTTGAGGTCCCACATGAAACTAGAGGTGCTGTTCGACCAGTTGCACACCCTGCCGACCATCCCCAAGGTGGCGCAGGAGCTGATCCTGCAATTCGACAATCCCACCACCAGCCTGGACAGCGTGGCGCGCAGCATCGAGCGCGACCCGGTGATCGCGGCCAAAGTACTGCGCCTGGCCAACTCGGCGCGGTTCCGCGGCGCGCGCGATTCGACCAGCGTCGAGGACGCGGCGCTGCGCCTGGGCTTCAACACGCTGCGCACGCTGGTGCTGGCCTCGTCGATGACCGACGCCTTCCATGCACCAGCCCATTTCGACCTGCGCGCGTTCTGGCTGCACAGCTTCGAGGTCGCCGGCATCTGCCGGCTGCTGGCCAAGCAGAAGGGCCTGGACGCAGAGACCGCGTTCACCTGCGGCATGATGCACAACATCGGCGAACTGCTGATCCAGACCGGCGCGCCCGACTATGCGGCGCAGCTGCATCCGGACGCCTCCTCCAGCGGCCGCGCCGCCGAGGAGACCGTGCAGTTGGGCTTCGGCTACCCGGAAGTGGGCGCCGAGCTGACGCGGCGCTGGCACCTGCCGGAGGTGATCCAGACCGCGATCGCCTTCCAGGCACGGCCGCTGCAGGCGCCGGAAGGCCAGCCGATGCCGCGCGTGGTGGCACAGGCGGCGCTGGTCGCCGATGCGCTGGAGCGCTGCGGCGGGGCCACCCCGGAAGCGCGGCAGGCGGTCAGCGGCCCGCTGCTGGAGGACGTGGACCTGGACGCGCTGTTCGCCGCGCTGCCGGACGTGATCGAGGCCGACCGCGCGTTCACCGAGATGCTGCGCTAAACGTTCCCGCCGCGCCTTCGCAACGCAGGCGATCGGCGCCCCTGTAGGAGCGGCTTCAGCCGCGACCGGATGTTGGCGGAAACGTCCGGTCGCGGCTGAAGCCGCTCCTACAGTGTTCATGGCGTGCGCTGCGCTATGTGCTGGCCGCTTCTGCGCGCAGCGCGCCGACCACGCTCGGCCACAGCTCCGACACGGTCGGGTGGATCGGTACCGCCCATTGCAGCGTCTCGAACGGCTGCTCGGCGTTGATCAGGTCGAGCACGCCGTGGATGGCTTCGTCGCCGTTGATGCCGAGGATCGCCGCGCCGAGGATGCGGTGGGTCTGCGCATCGGCCACCAGTTTCATGAAGCCGGCGGTCTCGCCGTTCTCGCGCGCGCGTCCGACCTGGGTCATCGGCCGCTTGGCGAACAGCAGCGGGCGGCCGCTGGCGCGCGCCTGCGCCTCGGTCATGCCGACCCGGCCCAGCGGCGGGTCGGTGTACAGCGCGTAGCCGGGCACCCGCTGCGACACCCGGCGCTGGCCGCCGTCGAGCAGGTTGGCGGCGACGATCTCGTAGTCGTTGTAGGCGGTGTGGGTGAACGCGCCGCGGCCGTTGCAGTCGCCCAGCGCCCACACGCCGGCGGCGCTGGTCGCCAGTTGCTCGTCGACGACGATGTAGCCGCGCGCGTCGGTGGCGATGCCGGCATGTTCCAGGCCCAGGTCGTCGGTATTGGGCTGCCGCCCCATCGCCAGCAGCACGTGGCTGGCGACCACCTCCGGCGCGCCTTCATGGCAATCCACCCGCACCGCCACGCCCTGCGCGTGCGGCGCGAAGGCGATGCACTGCGCGCCGGTCCGCACCGTCACGCCCTCGCCTTCCAGCACGCTGCGGATGCAGGCGGACACGTCCTCGTCCTCGCGCGCGATCAGCCGCGGCTGCTGCTCGACCACGGTGACCTGCGCGCCCAGGCGACGGAAGATCTGCGCGAATTCCAGGCCGATGTAGCTGCCGCCGATCACCGCCAGATGCCGCGGCACGTCCTGCAGCTGCAGGATCGAGGTATTGGTCAGGTAGTCGATCCGCTCCACGCCCGGCAGCGCCGGCACATGCGCGCGTCCGCCGACATTGAGGAAGATCTTCGGCGCCCCGATGCACTCCTCGCCCACGCGCAGCCGCTGCGGCGCCTCGAAGCGGGCATGGCCGCGCAACACGGTGAGCCCGGACATGCCGCCCAGCCATTGCTCCAGGTTGTCGCGCGCGCTGTGGGTCACCGCATGCGCGCGCGCCATCACCCGCGCGATGTCGATGCCGACCTCTCCCTGCAGCTGCACGCCGTAGTCGGCGGCGCGGCGCGCCAGGTGCGCCACGCGCGCGCTGGCGACCAGGGTCTTGGTCGGCATGCACCCGGTGTTGACGCAGGTACCGCCGACCAGTTGCCGTTCGACCAGCGCCACCTGCATGCCGGCGGCGACCAGCCGCCCGGCCAGCGAGGGTCCGGCCTGGCCGGCGCCGACCACGATCGCGTCGAAGCGGCGGCTCATCGCAGCAGCGCCATTGCCAGGACGCCCAGGCCGATCGCCGCCGCGTCTTCGAGCAACGCGGCCGGCAGATCGCGGCCGAAACGCCGTGCCATCGCCGCCCGCGCCGCGGCACCGCCGTAGGTCCCCAGCACCGCGCCGAGCGCACCGGCGACCATCGCCGCCACCCACAGCCCGCCGCCCATGCCCACCGCCGCGCCGCACAGGCCGCCCATCACGATGCGCGTGCCGAACTGCAGCGGCACCTTGCGGCTGGGCGTGCCCGGCAACTGGTCGGTGACCAGTTCGCCGAGGGCCAGCAGCGAGACGATCCACGGCGTGAAGCGCCACCCCAGGAACGCCAGCGGCGTGCCGATCAACGGCAACACCCCCAGGCTGGCGGCCCAGCTGACCACGGCCGGCGCGGTCATCGCGCGCAAGCCAGCGACGATCCCGATCAACAGCGCGACGACGAGCAGGCTCATGACGGCGACTCCGGCAGGTGGCGAAGGGAAACCCGGGACAACCTGGCAAGCGTGGCGTACCGCACGGCAGGCGGCAGCGGCCCTCGAGTATAGGCAGCCCTGCAGGTCGCCAGCCGTGCAGGGCCGATTTGCGCACGCGCGTGCAATGCGGGTCAGGGGGCCCGGGTTGGCTTCGCTCGTTTGGTTGGTTTGGTTGGCTTGATTGATTTCGCCGGCTTGGCCGCCTCGGCTAGATTGTCTGCTTTACCTGCCTTGGTGGCGTTGGCCGGTTTCGCGGGTCTGGCCTGCTCAGTGCGCTTGAGCATTTTGGGCGCTTTGGGCGACTGCACGGATTTGGCTGCCCCAGTCGCTTTCGTTTTGGTCGTTTTGGTCGTTTTGGTCGCTTTGGTCGCTTTGGTCGCTTTGGTCGGCTTGGGCGGCTTGACGATTTTCCCGGCGCTCGCCGGTTGCATTGGCCTGGCCAGCTTGGCTGCTTTTTTGCTCTTCGCGGACCCACTGGTTTTCGCCGAGCCGATGGCGCTCTCGGTCGAAGCAGCGACGCCGCCACGCTGCGCGCTGGCCTTCAAGGCGACCCAGGTCGGTGCGTGATCGCTGGCATGCGCCAGGTCGCGTACCCAGCGGTCCACGCCGGCGTCGTGCAGGCGCGCGGCCAGCGGCGGATTCAACAACAGGTGATCGATGCGCAGGCCGGCGTCGCGCTGCCAATGCTGGCGGAAGTAGTCCCAGAACGTATAGATCCGGCGCTCGCCATGCACCTTGCGCAGGCTGTCGGTCCAGCCCTGCGCGAGCAGCTCCGCATAGGCCTGGCGGCTCTCCGGCTGCAACAGCGCATCGCGGCGCCACGACGCCGGGTTGTAGATGTCCTCGTCCGTGGGCACCACGTTGAAGTCGCCGATCAACGCCACCGGATGCGGCAGTGCGACCAACTGCCGCGCATGCCGCTGCAGCCGCGCGAACCAATCCAGCTTGTAGTCGAACTTCGGCCCCGGGCGCGGATTGCCGTTGGGCAGGTACAGGCAGCCGACCAGCACGCCATGCGCCATCGCTTCCAGGTAACGGCTCTGCGTATCGCGTGGATCGCCGGGCAAGCCGCGCCGGCTCTCCACCGGATCGCTGCCCTTGGCGAGCACCGCCACCCCGTTCCAGGACGACTGCCCCATCCACAACGCGCCATAGCCGGCCGCGTGGATCTCGGCGATCGGAAAGCCCGCATCCACGCTCTTGAGTTCCTGCAGCCCGACGATGTCCGGCGCCTCGCGCTGCAGCCATTGCAACAGCTGCGGCAGGCGGCTGCGGATGCCGTTGACGTTGTAGGTGGCGATCTTGAGCGTCTTCATCGCATGCGCCGTTGCAGGACCGGCCATCACCTTGACTCAGCTACGCTCGGCGCATCGTGAAAACCGGAGGCGCCGCATGACCCCACTCGACAAGCCGGTACGCCGCGAGCTGGAGATCGACGGCAGGCTGTATACGCTGACCGTGGACCCGGAGGGCCTGAAACTGGCCGAGAAGGGCCGCCGCAAGGGCCTGGCGTTGCGCTGGAGCGACCTGGTCAACGGCGACGCCGCGCTGGCCACCGCGCTGCAGGCCTCGCTCGCGCCGCGCTGACACGCGGCGCGCGCTTCGGCCGGGATGGCGCAGACAATTCAGGCCCCGCGCTCACCGCCGCGCCGGCGGCGTGCCAACGGCACGCGCCGATGGTATTTTTGCGCGATCGGCCATCGGCAAGGAGCGGACCCATGCAGTCGAACCAGCGCAGCACTCATGCGGCAGTCCTTGCCCAGCGGCCGAAGCGGCTGGCACGCCTCGCAGTGCTGGCCCTGGCCGTACTGGCGGGCAGCCTGAGCGCACAGCAAGAATCGCTGCGGATCGTGAAAAGAACCGTCTATGCGAAGGACACACCGGAGTGGCGCCAGGTCCGCGAGTGGCTCGTGCAGCACCCCTCGGCGATCGGCGGCAAGCGCCTGGGCGATCCCGACCAGCTCAGCGCGGTGAGCCTGGACTACAACGTGAGCATGCCCGCCGCCACCCGCGCGGTGCCGCGACCGCTGCCCTTGCCCGCGACGGGAGCGCCCGGCGACAGCATCGCCATCGAATCCTGCGCACAGGGTTACCTGCAGTCGTGGCACTACGTGCCGGACGATAGCCCGCAGCACCGCTGGGACCTGCAGTCCTATACGCTGAAGCTGACCGCCACGTGCCCGGGTGGCGCCGACCTGGGCTGATGCGCCGCCTGCGCGGAGACAGCCAGCGGACATGCCCTTGTGGGAGCGACTTCAGTCGCGACGCGCTTTCCCGGTAATGCCCTTCGCGACTGAACGGCACCTCCAATAGCTTCAGTCCGGAAGCTACACGTTGCGCTGGTCGACGGCGTGGCGGTTTCCTGTTGCGGCTGAAGCCGCTCCTACAGGAGCACGGCGCGCATGGTGTAGGAGCGGCTTCAGCCGCGACAGGAAAACGAAGCGGCCATGATGCCAAGCATCCATGGGAACCCCGCCCGCAACGCCACTCAAGCGCTCCCGTGCATACCCGCGATCCGCGTCCTCCGCTGCATCCTGCGTGGCCGGTCCGCCCGGCTTCGCGCGTTCGCTAGGAGGACGCCACTGCGCCAGGCACGCCGCCGGCGCGCTCCCGCATTCAGGCAACCGCTCGCGCGGCGTCCGCGAGCGCGCACGCAACACCCATGGAGAAGCACATGCTAAGGATCGAAATTTCATTGTTTTCCGGCCGCCCCAATCCCGTCTGGTACGTCACCGACGGCGCCGAGGTCGAACGCCTGCTCGGCGAGGTGAGCGGCAACCCGGAGGTGATCGCCCGCCCCGGCGCCGGCTTCGACGGACTGGGTTTCCGCGAGGTCCGCGTCGAATTCCTAGAAGACGCGCCGGCCAGGAAAAAAGGCGTCCCGCGCCAGTTCGCGCTGGCCTCCACCGCCAGCCGCGACTTCAAGGCCTCCGGTGCGCTGGCGCAACGGCTGATCGAAGCCATGCCGCTGCGCTCCAGGGTGCAGCTGCTGGAACACGCGCTGACCCCGCTGGATGCCAAGCTGCGCGAGAGCGTGCTCGAACGCCTGCAGCGCTACCTCGCCGACCCGCCGCGGCCCACGCCGCCGCCGCCGTCACCGCCGCCCAGCTCGCTGCGCACCACCATCAAGGACGAAAAGTGCGGCAAGTGCGAATACGAAGTGAGCCAATACAACCCGGGTTTCTGGAACGGCGCCAGCGTGGTCGGCCACAACAACTGCTACAACTATGCGCGCAACTGGCGCACCAACACCTTCGCCCAGCCCGGCCGCGCGCATGGCGCCCAGACCTCGACCATGGCCTGCAACACGGTCAGCGCCGCGGCCATGGCCGACGGCCTGCGCAAGCGCTGCGACTGCCTGGGCGAGAGCGAATACCCGCGCCGGCTGATGGCACTGGTCATCGACCCTGGCCACGACTACCACTGGTACCGACACCAGCGCGGCGGCTTCTGGGGCCATAAGCCCGGCCACACCCCGGCACGCAACTACGACAACAGCGGCCTGCTGATCCTGAATCCGGAAACCTGCAACCGCGGCGGCTACACCCAGTTCTGCGGCTACTTCTACGCCGGGCGCTCGGTGGTCATCAACTGACGGAAGGGCGATGCGCGTCGAGCTCGATCTCTACAGCGGCCAGCCGAATCCGTGCTGGGACCTCGACGCCATCGCCGCACGCGGGCTGCGCCAGCGCTGCGAACGCCTGCCGCGCGTGCCCGGCCCGGCCGCCGCGCCGCCGGCGCTGGGCTATCGCGGCTTTCGCTGGCAGGACGGCGTGGCAAGCTGGCGCGCACATGCGGGCGAAGTGAGCGTCGGCGCGGCCGTCTACCGCGATGCCGCGCGCAGCGTGGAACGCTACCTGCTGGCGACGCTGCCGCCGCCCTTCGCGCCACTGCGCGAGCGGGTGCAGGCGGCGATCGAACGCGGCGAGCGTTCCGGGCCGACATGACGGCGCAACGTCTACGCGCGCATCGCCTGGGCCTTCGGCCATGCTGCCGGACGACATCATGAACCGGTAGCAGCGATTGCGTGCCCGCTTGCCTCGTGCACGTCATGCACAAGGCCACCACGCCAAGCAGTCGCGTTCATGGCCGCGTGCGTCGCACGGCTTCACATGGCAGCAGCCGCCAAGGCAGACAAGCTCTCCCTCTCGGCGATCGCCTGTCGATTTCCCGCCCGCTCGCACGTCGTATGCTACAAGGCGCCCATCCCGGCGCGCCGCACCAGGAGGTTGCCATGTCCTATATCGATGGTTTCGTGCTGGCCGTGCCCACGGCCAACAAGGAAAAGTTCCTCGAACACGCCCGCATCGATTCGGTCTTCATCGAGTTCGGCGCGCTGCGCGTGCTCGAATGCTGGGGCGACGACGTGTCGCGCGGCCAGCAGACCGACTTCTTCCGCGCAGTGGACGCCAAGGACGACGAAACGGTGGTGTTCTCGTGGATCGAATGGCCGGATAAGGCCACCCGCGACGCCGGCATGAAACGGATGATGGAAGACCCGCGCATGGATCCGGAGGTCAATCCGATGCCGTTCGACGGCAAGCGCATGATCTACGGCGGCTTCGTGCCGATACTGGAATTGAAGAAATAGGCGCGCACGCGGCCGGCATGCAGCATGCCGGCCTCGCCCACGCCGCTGCATGCCGCGCTGCGGCCACAATCCAGCGCAAGACTACTCAAAACCTGTAGCTGAAGCTCAACGTCGCATTGCGCCCGGCGGCGTAGTACAGGTTGCTGTATTCGTCCAACACGAAATACTTGCGATCCAGCAGGTTGCCGGCGTTGACTTGCAGCGACGCCTGCGCATTGAAGGCGTAGCGCGCCATCGCGCTGAGCAGGGTCACCGATGCCTGGTCCACGCGCTGCGGGCCGTTGGGGCCATCCACCGCGGCGTGGCTGGCGGACTGCCAGTTGGCGCCGCCGCCCACGCTGAGCCGGTTCCAGGCGCCGGGCAGCCGGTAGGTGGTGAACAGGCGCACCAGCGTGCGCGGCAGCGCGGTGCGCAGGTCCGCGCCGTCCGGGCCTTCCAGTTCGAAATGCGACCAGCCGAACGATGCGCTCCAGTCTTCGCCCAGTTCGCCCGACGCCTCCAGTTCGAAGCCGCGCGAGCGCGTGCCGTCCACCGCCACGTAGGCCTGGGTCAGGCCGTCGGGCAGGGTCTTGCCGACGTCGGCCTCGGCCACGTTGTCCTGGCGGGTGTCGAACAGCACCAGCGCGGTGTTGAGGCGGCCATCGAAATGGCGGCCCTTGAGGCCGATCTCGCGGCTGCTGCCCAGCACCGGATCGAGGAAGCTGCCGTCGCTGCGGCGGTTGTCCTGCGGGTCGAAGATCTCGGTGTAACTGGCGAACGCCGAATACACCGGCGTGATCGCGTAGATCAGCCCGGCATACGGCACGGTCTTGCGGTAGTCGTGGCGGAACACGCCGCTGTAGAGGTCGTCGGTGTCGTTCTTCCAGCGGCTGTAACGGGCGCCGGCGACCAGCGTCAACGGCTCGGCCAGCGACAGGCGCGCGGCGGCGTAGGCGCCCTGCTGCTCGGTGCGCAGGTCGGTGACCTTGTCGGCGCTGTCGGCGAACTGCGGGTACGGGTAGTCGCCATTCCACTGCAGGAAATCGCCGATCGGCGCCAGCGCCTCGGTGGCGTTGACCCACGAGCGCTTGCTGTAGCGCGAACCGCTCAGGCCCAGCACCAGTTCGTGTTCGCGGCCCCAGGCCTGGAACGGGCCGGACGCATACACGTCGAGCATGTTCTGGCGGCCGCGGTCGCGGCTGCGGTAGGCGTACGGCTCCAGCGTTTCGCCGGTGTCGCGGTTGGGGAAGCCATAGACGTAGAACAGCGCCATGTCGCCGTCGGTGGCACGGTGGCTGGCCAGCGCGCGCAGCAGCCAGCCATTGCCGAACTGATGCCTGAGATCGCCGAAGGCGGTGGCGGTGGTGGTGTTCCAGTAGGTCCAGTCGGCGGCGCTGCTGAAACCGCGCGGCCACTCCAGGAAGCTGCCGTCGTCGTAGAACACCGGGTAGGTACCCCATGTCACGCCCTTGGGCCGGTTCTTCTGGTAGTCGTAGCCCACGCTCAGCGTGGTGGCCGCGCCGAGGTCGGCATCGACCACGCCGTACAGCACCGTCTTCTTCTTGCTGTAGCGGTCCAGGTAGGAATCGCCCTGCTCGTAGGCGCCGACCAGGCGGCCGCGCACGCTGCCGTCGGCCGCCAGCGGCGCGGCCACGTCGGCGGTGCCGCGCCAGGTGTTCCACGAACCGGCGCTCAGCGAAGCGTCGGCCTGCAGGCTGCGGCTGTCGGCGCGCTTGCGCACGAAGTTGATCGTCGCCGACGGGCTGCCGGCACCGGTGAGCAGGCCGCTGGCGCCGCGCAGCACCTCGATGCGTTCGTAGATGGCCGTATCCAGGCTGGCATCGGCGGACCCGGCGTTGACCCCCGGCGCGACCGGCACGCCGTCGTAGGCCATGTTCTCGACCAGGAAGCCGCGCGCGTAGAACAGCACCCGCTCGGTGTCGTAGGCGTTGGAGGACACGCCGGTGACGTTGTCGAGCACGTCGCGCACCGAGGTCAGGTGCTGGTCCTCGATCCGCTGCGCGGTGACGATGCTGACCGACTGCGGCGTCTGCTGCGGGGTCAGCGCCAGGCGCGTCGCCGCCGCGGTCTGTTCGACCGTGTACGAGCGCGCGCGTTCGGCCTTGACGTTGATGGCGTCGAGCGTGGTCGGGTCATCGCCGGCGGCACCCGTCTGCGCCGCGGCCGACAGCGCGACGGACAGGCCGACCGACAGCAGGCTCAAGCGCAACGCAGTGGCGCGAAGATGGAAAGCGGACATGGAAAAACCCCTGGATGAAGTGAGACACAGGCAGGCGGCCTGTGCGGATTCTCACGACTGGGGCTGGCGGAAACTGCGGCTTGCGCGTCGTCAAGGTCGCCAGTTTAGCGCAGCGCGTTCCGCCCTTCATGATGCACTCGCCGTCTGCACGTCTGCACGTCTGCACGTCTGCACCAGCTTGATTCACCCCTTTCTCCCATCGGGACCATGCCGCCTTTTTCGGGGAAGGCGTGCCGCGCCGGGTGACGGTCCGGGCGAAGCCGCATGCGCCTGAATTCCATGAAGCTTCGCCCGGACCCTCACCCCAACCCCTCGCCCGGCGGGAGAGGGGCTCAACGCCGGCCGCCGCCTCGGCGCTGCGGCGGCGCGCTAAACTGCGCCCTGCATCCAGCGGCGCTCGCGCCCCTTCCACGCCATGCACGTCGCCCACCCGCGGACCACGTCCCGCTCCCTGTTCACCCCTCTTCGCCTGCCCACCAAGCTCGCCGCCTTCGTCCTGGCCAGCGCGACACTGGTCCCGCTGCAGTGGCTGTGCATGCGCTTCACCCGCGGCCGCGGCGCCTTCGTGCTGCCGCGGCTGTGGTTCGCCTGCCTGCGCAAGGCGATGGGCATCCGCGTCGAGGTGGTGGGCACGCCGCGCAGCGGCGGCGGCACGCTGTTCGTCGGCAACCACATCTCGCACTTCGACATCGTGGTGCTGGGCAGCCTGCTGCATGCGCGCTTCATCGCCAAGAACGACATGGAACGCTGGCCGGGCATGCGCCGGCTCGGCGCCCTGGCGCAGACCCTGTTCATCAGCCGCCGGCGGATCGACGCGGCCAATGTGGCCGCGGCCGTCGCCGCGCAGATCCGCCCCGACCACGACGTGGTGCTGTTCGCCGAAGGCACCACCTCGTCCGGCGAGCGCGTCGCCCCGTTCAAGTCCAGCCTGTTCTCGCTGTTCCTCGGCGGCGACGCCAACGCCCGGCCATGGACGCTGCAACCGTTCACCATGGACATCCTGTCCGTCGATGGCCGCAGCCTGGCGCACGGCGGCGAGCGCGACGCCTACGCGTTCTACGGCAGCATGCAGGCTGGCGCGCATGTGCTGCGCTTCCTGCGCGCGTCCGGTGCCGTGGTCAGGGTGACCTTCCACGCACCGCTCGCGATCGCGCCCGGCACCGACCGCAAGGCGCTGGCGCAGCAGGTGCACGCGATCGTGGCATCGGCGCTGCCTGCGCCGCACGGCGACGCCCGCGCGGCCTAGGCCGCATGCGCCGCGACGGCGCGCCAAGGCAGCGCGGCGGTATGCGCGCCGCGCCGCAGGCTCAGTGCTTCGGCAACGGCTGCATCCGATAGTTGTCCGGTGGCGTACTGCCGAGCAGGTATTGCACGAAGTAGTCCCAGCGGCGGCGGGTCACGTAGGGGGTCATCTCGTCGCCGTAGGCGTGCTTCGCATTGGGCAGCACCAGCATGTCGAAGGTCTTGTTGGCCTTGATCAGCGCGTCGGCCATCAACAGGGTTTCGTAGGGCGGCACATTGTCGTCCAGGCTGCCGTGCACCAGCATCAAGCGGCCCTTGAGATTGGCGGCGAGCAGCGGATTGGCCTGGTTGTCGTAGCTGCCCTTGCCATCCTTGTCCACGCTGAGCGCGCCCTGGTACTTCTCGCCCCAGTCGTCCTCGTAGTTGCGGTTGTCGTGGTTGCCGCTCTCCGACCAGGCCACCTTGAAGAAGTCCGGGTAGCGCAGCATCGCGTCGGTGGAGGCGTTGCCGCCGCCGGAGTGGCCCCAGATGCCCACGCGCTGCAGGTCGATCCACGGGTAGCGCTGCCCCAGCTCCTTCAACCCGGCCACCTGGTCGGGCAAGGTGTTGTCGCCCATATCCCCGTACCAGGTGTCGTGGAAGGCCTTGGAGCGCCACGGCGTGCCCATGCCGTCGATCGCCACGACGATGAAGCCCAGTTCGGCCAGCGCCTGGTTGTCGCCATGGCTGGGCAGGAAACTGCGGCTGCGCACCGAGCCGGTCTGCGGGCCCGGGTAGATGTAGTCGATGATCGGGTACTGCTTGCCCGGGTCGAAATGCGACGGCTTGAACATCACCCCGTACAGCACGGTCTTGCCGTCGCGCGCCTTCACCGTGATCGGCACCGGCGGGACCCAGCCGGCGGCCTGCAGGCGGCCGATGTCGGCCTTGGCCACGGTGGCCAGGGTGCGGCCGTCGCTGGCCTGCCGCAGCAAGGTCACCGGCGGCTGCGTGGTCGTGGAGTAGGCGTCCACGAAGCGCTGGCCGTCCGGCGACAGGGCGATCGCGTGGTCGGCCGGCTCCGGCGTCAGCAGCCGCGGCGCGCCGCCGTCCAGGCTGACCTTCCACAGCTGCTGATCGTACGGATCCAGCCCGCGGGTGCGGCCGACGGCGCGGAACCAGGCGGTCCGCGTCTTCGCATCGACCTTCAGCAATTCGGTGACATTGCCCTCGCCGCTGGTGATGGCGCGCTTGGGCTTGCCGGTGGCCAGGTCGTACAGGTACAGCTGGCCCCAGTTGCTGCGTTCGGAAAACCACACCGCTTCGTTGCGCTCCGGCAGGTAGGCCCAATTCGCCGCGACCTGGCCGCTTTCGTAGTAGGTCTTGGCGGTTTCCTGGAACGCGGTGCGGACCGCGCCGGTGGATGCGTCGGCGATGCGGAACCAGGCGTCCTTGTGATAGCGCGAGGTGGAGACGAACGCCAGGGTCTTGCTGTCCGCCGCCCACTTCACGTCGTCCCAGCCGCCGTCCGGGCCGCAACTCACGTCGTCGCACAGCGTCGAGCGGTGCTGGTCCGGCGGCATCTGCAGCCGCACCACCTTGCGTGCGGGCACGTCCACGATCACGCGTTCGATCATGGTCACGTCCTTGTCGCCCGGCATCGGGTACTTCCACTGCAGCAGCTCCGGATGCCCGAGCTTGCTTTTGACCAAGTACATGTCGCCGCTCTTGCGCTGGTCCTGCTGGAACGTGGCGATCTTGCGCGAGTCCGGCGACCACTCCAGGATCGCCTTGTCGCTGTGCTTCCAGCCGGCGTTGTCGGTGGCGTAGCCGAAGTCGCGCACGCCATCGGTGGTGAGCTGGGTTTCCTTGCCGGAGGCCAGGTCGCGCAGCCACAGGTTCCAGTCGCGGATGAACGCCTCGGTCGTCTTGTCCGGCGACAACACGCCCGGCTCGGGCTTGTCCTTGGCGTAGACCTTGCTGCAATGCGCGTCGGCATCGCAGAACACCTGGGTGTCGCGCACGCTGAAACGGTAACGGCCATCGGCGGCCAGGCTCAGCGACTTGATCGGCAGGTCGGTCGCGGCCAGCGGCCGCTCTTTGAGCGCCAGCAAGGTGTTGAGCGCCGCAGCCAGCGCAGCCTGGTCGAACAGCGGTGCGCGCTGGCCGGTGACCGCGTCCATCCGCAGGAAGTGGTCGCCGCCGGCATCGTGGTCGACATAGGCGAAATGGGTGGCGTCCAGCCAATCCACGCGCTCCACCGCGTGGTCCACCAAGGGTTGCGTCAGATGGCCGAGCGCGCGCTCGGCCCGCGCATAGTCGGCGGCGGTGACGGCTGGCGCCGGCGCGGCCGCCGCCGCGGTTGGCAGGAGCATGGCCATGAGCAAGGGGCAGAGCGAGCGTGCGGCAAGGAATCGGGAGGGCATGGGGTGGTGGTTCCGGGCAGGCGATTGCGGGACGACGGGAAGCGATCCTTGCGCGTAGTCCGCCGATACTACGCCCTGCCCAGCCGGCGCCCCCTGCCGAAAGTCGTGGTGGCGCTGCCGGTACCCGTGTCGGCGGCGCTTGCATCCCGTCGGCAGCAGCGTCCGGCCACGGTGGGCCGGCACGCCAAACCGCCCGCGCGCCGCTACGGCTTCGCCGCCTCGCACAACTTGCGATTGAACCAGGTGGACTTGGCGATCGGCAGATAGCTGTCCCAATCGCTCGGCGGCAGCATGCTGCTGTTCTTGTCCAGTTCCTGCTGCAGCGAGTCCTCGTCGTGGCTGCGGCCGGCGATGGTCGTGTCCAGCGCGGCCAGGCACTCCTTCGGCCGGCCCAGGCGCAGCAGGGTGATCGCGCGGTCGTTGGCGAAGCGGTCGCGCTCCAGCCAGTGGAAGAACGCGCCGCACTCCTTGTCGAACGCGTCCATCCCCGCGAGCGCGGCCGCATAGCGCTTGCCGCGGTAATCGGCCAGGTACGCCGTGCGCCGCCGCGTGCTCGCCGCAGCGGTGCAGCCCGCTGGCAATGCCAGGTACTCGCCCTCGAAACCGGCGCGCGCGCCGCAATAGTCGCGGCAGCTTTCCTCGGTCAGCGCCTTCACCTCGAATCCGCCCGGCGTGCGCTTGAACGATACGCGGCACGGCGTGTCGCTGCCATCGGTGGTCTCGGCGATCTCGCCGCGCAACGTGCCGGACAGCCCGCAGCTGTGGCCGTTGGCGCCCATCGCGTCGATCGAGAACTGGCGCACCTCGTCCTGCCCGCTGATCTGCAGGCTGCCCCAGCCGTCCTTGGTGGCGTACTCGCTGGGGGCCGGCGTGGCCGCGGCCGCAGCACCCGCGACACCACACAGCACCAGCGCGCTCCAACTCCATCGTCCTGACATGGCGGTTCCAACTTCTGCAAGGGAGTGAAATTTTCCTCCATCTCGTGGGCGCTCGACCAGTGCAGCAGCCACCACGCAGGTTCCGCATGGAAGCGGCACCTCTTGCTCCGCGCGCCATGCGCAGCGCCAGCAGGCAAGCCGGCGCCCAAACCGCAAATGCGCTACCCACCGGCCAGCATCCGCGGCAGAATCCCCCCATGCATCCACTTGCCTTCCCGCTCGCCGCCATCCTGGCAGGCGTCGCCGCAACCGCCCCGGCGCAGGAGCGCATGCTGATCTTCAGCAAGACCGCCGGTTTCCGCCACGAGTCCATCCCCACCGCGGTCGCGACGCTGCGGCAGCTCGCCGCCGAGGAAGGCCTGGCCGCGGACCACAGCGAGGACGCGAGCGACTTCACCGCCGACAATCTGGCCCGCTACCGCGTGGTAGCGTTCGCCAGCACCACCGGCGAGATCCTCGACCCGGCGCAGCAGCAGGCATTCGAAGGCTTCGTGCGCAACGGCGGCGGCTTCGTCGGCGTGCATTCGGCGGCCGACACCGGCTACACCTGGCCGTGGTACGGACGCCTGGTCGGCGCCTGGTTCCAGGGCCATCCGCCCGGGCTGCAATCCACCCAGGTGCAACCCGAACGCGACGGACGGCCCAACGGCGCGCCCTGGCCGATCCACGACGAGATCTACAACTACCGCAGCAATCCGCGCGCGCAGGTGCAAGTCGTCGCCACCGTGGACGAACGCCTCTACACCGGCGGCACCATGGGTGCGGACCACCCGATCGCCTGGTGCCACGCCTTCGACGGCGGCCGTGCCTGGTACACCGGCCTGGGCCACGACGCGGCGGTGTACGCCGACCCCAATTTCCTGGCGCAGCTGCGGCAGGGCGTGCGCTATGCGGCCGGCCGCGCCACCCAGTGTTGACGCACGCCCGCCTGCAGCGCCGGCGATTCACTTGCAGGCTTGGGTAACGGCCTTCTCGACCGCCTGCATGAAATCGCGATCGTCCTTCATGGCGGGATCGGCGCGCGCGCTGTCGCGCACATGCCTGGCGCGCGTGCAGGCTTCCGGACCGGGCGCGCGTACCGAACTGATCAGGTTCGCGCCGAAACTGGGTTCCTGGCGGTCGCCGGCAGTTGCCTGTGCGCCGCCCTGACGGGCCGGCGGTTCCGACGACGGCCCTTGGCCGCCAGCCGTCGAACCGGGTGCCGCGGTCTCCCACCGCTTCTGCTCGGTTCCGTTCGCGCACGGCATCGATTGGTACACCGTGCCGAGCTTGGGGTCCTTGCACTTGTAGGCCGACTGGGCCGACGCCGGCAGCGCCAGCACGCACAACATTGCCGCGAATAGTTTGACCATGGCGCTCTTCCCCCCGGGTTGAGCGCTAGCTTAAACGACCGGCGTTACTTGGTCGGCGGATAGCGCGGCGCTCCGTGCAAAGGCCGGCTCCAAGCAAACGTCGATGGCGCGGGTACGAGGCGCCACGAACGCACCAGCTCAGCCTGCCGGCAGCGGATACAGGCTCGCCTCGCGGACGTAGCCGGCACGCGGCGTGCCGTCCGCGTCGTACCAGGCGATGGAGACATAGCCGCGGGTCAGTTCCGCAGGCCGATAGGTCTTGTTGACCCACACGCCCACATCGGCCTTCGGCGGGCGCACGGACGTGTCCCGCACCATCTCCAGCCCGCGCGAGGTCTGCTTGGCCTGATACAGCGGCGCACGCGACTGCTTGAGTACACGTACTCCCACATACGAGCTGCTGACATTGTCGCGGCGGTCGAGCGACATCCTATCCGGACATGCAGACGGCGATCCATCGCGCGACGGCTCTAACGTGATCTGCCGCGTGAAGCCGCCCTTCGCGATCGAATAGACCTCGGTCTGGAAACGGCCTACGGGCTGGCCCGGTACCCAGGTGTCCACCACATAGGCCTCGCCGAAATCCGAGCGCTGGTACAGCTCGACCGGCGACAAGCGTCCGGAAAACGCCAGGCGGCAAGCGCCATCGTGCAGATAGCCGCTGATCGTGCCGGCATCGGGATCGACCGCGAGCAGCAAGCCTCGCTCGAACGTACCGCCGGCCAGCGTCGCTTCGCCGCAAAGCGCGGACAGCGGGCACGCGGCAAGCAGGCAGAGCGCGATCCTGGAAAGCGGAGCGGAAGGCTTCATGGGCAAGCGATCATGAGCGGGCGACTGACGCAGATGATAACGACAGGAGCGCCGTCACTCGCGCCCGGCCACATCATGCGCTGCGTTGCGCACGCACCTGCAATGCCTGTCGCTCGCAGGAACGACGCAGCCGCACACCTGATTCGGGAACCAACCCATTGCCTCTGCTGCCTCGTGCGTGCGCTCCAACCGTCCCGATTGGGCCCAGGCGATGCGCACCCGCGCCAGCTGTCACCAGCGCCGTGACATCGCGCCGAAGCCCTCATCCCCGCAGGCCCAGCGAACCATGGCTGGGCTGCTCCGTTTCGCGCGATGTCGCCTGTGCGGTGCCTGCACCTGATGCCGAGCAGCGACCTCAAGTTTTGCATATCCCCGGTCATTGCCCTGTATTCCGGTGCGCCAGAGCGCTATGCGTAGGCCATGAACGCCAACAGATCCATCAAGCCGTGAGCGATGATCGCAGGCCACAATCGGCCGGTCCGCGCGAACCACCAGCCGAGGATCAGCCCCACGATGACCAATGAAATCGTGCCGATGGGGCCCTGGTACAGATGATACGAGGCGCGGATCGCCACGCTGACGTTCACCGCGAATGCCGGGCTATGGCGGCGCTGCAGCACGCGGATCACGTAGGCGCAGACGAACACCTCTTCGAAGATCGGATTGATCAGCGAGACCGCTGCCACTGCGGCCGGCGACAGCTTCCCGGCCACCATCGCATCCATGGAAGGATTCACCGCATCGTCCGTGTACGTGCCCAGCCATTCCACGGGATAGCACGCCGCGATGCACGCAATCAGCAGGCCGATCGCGGTGCGGATGTCGCCCCCCTGCCAGCGCAGCCCCAGCGCCTGCGGCGTCCATCTGCGGAACCACAACACCGGGACCAGCAACGCCAGCACCAGCAGTTCGTAGAACACCATGCCCCACAGGCTCGCCTCGGAGAACGCCGGCTCGGCGGCGGCCGCCAGCACGGCCGAAAGGCTCCAGTAGATGGGCAGTCCCAATGCGGTCGCGACCACGAACAGCAGCTCGCCCCAACCCGCAGTTGGCGTGTCGCGTCCTTGCATCGATCCCCTTTGTGGTCCGGTTGTCCGCCGCGCAGGTCGCTGAGGCGACTGGCGCGCTAGTACAGCATGTCCTGCGTGCGTTTTGGCAGTTCAAGATCGTAGGCGGCGGCATCGAAGTCGCCATCGGCCAGGTGGGCATGCATGGTACCGGCACTGGGCAACTGCTCGCGCGGCACATGCCGCGCCGGATCCCACAGGGCCGAGCGCACGATCGCCTTGGAACAATGGAAATAGGCGGCATCGACATGCACCACGACCACGCTGCGCGGCAGCTTGCCGCGGATCTCGAAGCGGGCCAACAAGGCCGGATCGACGCTGATCTCGGCATGCCCGTTCACCCGCAGGCTCTCGCCGATGCCGGGCACCAGGAACAGCAGCGAGACCCGCGGGTCGTGCAGCAGATTGCGCAGGTTGTCGACGCGGTTGTTGCCCGGCCGGTCCGGCACCGCCAGCGTGCGCGCGTCCAGGATCTGCACGAAGCCGGCCGGGTCGCCCTTGGGCGAGCAATCCAGTCCATCGCTTCCGGCCGACGCTAGCACCACGAACGGCGAAGCGCGTACGAAGGCCTGGTAGTCCGCGTTCAGATGATCGATCTCCTTGCGCACCGAACGCTCGGCGGGTTGGCCGTACAGCGCTTCGAGCGCTTCAAGGGTGGCGATGCGATGCGACATGCTGGTGTCCTGTGATTGTCGGCGGCGCGGTACGGCGGTTGCGAATCGTCGAACCGCACGTACATCGGCTGTGCGGTCCGTTGCATTCGAGCGGCGGCCCTACCCAGGCGCCATGCGCTTGCGGCATTCGCTCAGCACCAGCGTGCGCAGCCAGCGATGCTCCGGATCGCGGTCCGAGCGCGGATGCCACATCAGCGACACGGTGATGGCATCGGTGGCGACCGGGAGCTCGAACACATGGTCGAGCTGGCGCACCGCCTCGGGCTGCGCCGCCACGAACGACGCCGGCACCAGCGCCACCAGGTCCGATCCGCGCGCCACCGCCTGCGCCGCGGAGAAGGTGGGCACCACGGTCGTCACCACCCGCTCCAGGCCTTGGCGGCGCAATGCCTCGTCCACCGGACCGCGCGCCCTGCCCTGACGCGAGGCGACGACATGGCCGAACGCGACGTAGCGCTGTGCGGTCACCCCATGCTCCAGCGCGAGCGGATGCGCCTGCCTGACCGCGCCGACGAAACGATCGCGATACAGCGCCTGCACCCGCACCTCCGGTCCCATCGCGTTCAGCACGCCGATTTCCAGATCGGCCACGCCCTCGCGCAGCGGCGTGGCGGTCTTCTGCGCCTTCGACGCAAAGTGCAGGCGCACGTTCGGCGCGGACGCGGATACCGCGTTGACCAGCATGGCGGCGAACGCCTCCACGAACGCCTCGTTGGCGCGCACGGTGAACGTGCGCTGCAGCGTCGACAGATCCAGCTCGGTCGGCGACGGGCGCAGCACGGCGCGTGCAGCGTCCACCGCGGCACGGGCCTGCTCGCGGATCTGCGCGGCGTATGGCGTCAACACCATGCTGCCGCCCGCCCGGACCAGCAGCGCATCGCCGGTGGAGTCGCGCAGCCGGGTCAGCGTGCGGCTCATCGCCGATGCGCTCAACCCCAGCCGCCGCGCGGCGCCGGCAACGCTGGCCTCCGCCAGCAGCGCGTCCAGGGCGATCAACAGGTTCAAATCCGGTTCCGGCATGTCCCATCCAGCGCGTGGCCAGCGGCACACCGGCGTTCCGTGCAAGGACTAGTTGCAGCCCACGCGTGTTCCGCTCGCCCGCATGCGCTCTTACATTTCGTACACCGACCGGTTGGCCGGCACCCATGATGCCGCGCGGCCCGGCCCCTACGAGGCTCGATCAATGACACGCATTCCTCCGCAGAAAACCGTCCTGCTCATCGGCGCATCGCGCGGCCTGGGCCTGGCGATGGCCGAAGGCTACCTGAAACGCCAATGGCGCGTCATCGCCACCGAGCGCGCTGGCGCGCCAAGCAAGCTGCACGCGCTCGCGCAGGCGCAGGCGCATCCGGACACGCTGCGCGTCGAATGCGTCGATATCGCCGTTCCGGAGCAGGTGGCGGCGCTGCGCCAGGGCCTGCACGGCGAACAGCTGGACCTGCTGTTCGTCAACGCCGGGGTCAAAAACGACGACCGCGAGACCATCGCCGATGTCTCCACCGAGGAATTCGTCCGCGTCATGGTCACCAACGCCCTGAGCCCCATGCGCGTCATCGAGACCTTCGTGGACCTGGTGCACCCCACCGGCACCATCGGCGCAATGTCTTCGGGGCAAGGCAGCATCAGCAACAACACCAATGGCCAGTACGAGGTGTACCGCGCCAGCAAGGCCGCGCTCAACATGTGCATGCGCAGCTTCGCCGCACGCCATCGCGACGACCCGCGCACCTTGCTGCTGATGGCGCCCGGCTGGGTGCAGACCGACATGGGCGGCCCCGAGGCGCGCCTGACCATCGGGGAGAGCATTCCGAAGCTGCTGGACACCATCGATGCGTCCGCGGGGCGTGGCGGGTTGCATTACCTGGACTATCTGGGGCGGGTGGTGCCTTGGTAGGGGAGACGCTGAAAATCGTCACTTGATCATCGGCCCTTAGTTGAAGGCTCTGACCTCCGCCCCTCAACCATGATGGGTGAAGCGGCTGGATGATGGAGACAGTTTGGTCCCGGCAAGCACTGAAGGGCAATCAGACGCTGCCCCGGCGCGATGTCTGAAAACCCGCATCGCGCCAAACACGTCTTGGCTTTAGGGAAGCCGGACCGCTCTATTTTTTGGGACAAATGTCATCTTGAGGCCTTCGTAGGTTTCCCTATCTTGGCCGCTGCCCTTTTCAGCAGCCAATTTTCCCCAATGCAAGGCCTCCGGGCCATTGTTGTGCAAGACACAATCCAGGTAATAGTCCCGCATCCCTCTGATTGCCGATAGCTCTCCACTTTCCGCCTTCGCACGACTGGAAGCAACATCAAAATTCTTGCAACTTCCGTCCCCCGAAACCGGAGTTGCAGCGACCTTATGATTGCTCTGCTCACAGGAAGCCAAAAGCAGCAGGCAACCTAGAAACCCAATCCTCAGTGCCATGCTCTCACAGCCATCACCCTGACCATGCTGCATCTCGTTACCTCTCCGAATCACTGGCAATGATTCTTTCTAATTCCAAAATTACCGACTTCACATCGGGATGTCGCTGCACCCAAATATCACCTAGATACTGACCAATGTTCTTACCACCCAGCATCACTCTTAAATTATCAGAATTTCTGCATTGAAGGATAGTATGCGCAGCATTCATGACATCCTCAGAGAGATCAGCGCTTTTTCCACCGAGCTCCTTCCCCCATTCCTTTTGTATCGCAGAAATAAGCTTCCCTGCAGCCCTTTGAAATTCGGTCTTTTTGGCGGCCACTTGTAACCCAATGCAGATTCGAGCCTAAGACAAGCCCTTTGAGAGAGAGGTTGGCACGAGAGGTAAATACGATCAGTTGACGCCGTGCGGAGCCAAGAACGGACAATGTTGGTAGACGGATGTGGATTGAATACATTTTCAACCCTTCTTCACAATATAATTTCCAAACAAATATGACGCAAGTGCGGCCACATCAATAAAAGCAATGACGCATAATATGCCAATGACCGGCCTGTAGACCCTGAAACCCGCAAAATACTCTACAGCCCAACAAAGCAAGAAACTGATGTACGCAACTATAAATACTAAAAATCCCAATATAAGCCTTTTATCAGATCTTATTCCTCCCCAGTCTACTTTGTACACCATAGTGTCCTTGTTACACATTGTTCAAAGCCGGCCAACCAACGCACTTACGGAAGATCGTCGAGCCAGATGGCTTGATGCAGTGCCTTGCCGTTTGCAGTTATAGTCGCTCATTCAATGCCCGGCCTCGTCATAGAGCGTGTAGGTACTAGAAGAGGCAGCCTGTTCGCGGCGTTGTAGCGGCCAGCGCGCCGCTGCGCTTTGCATGCTCAACACCTGGTCGCGTCTGTGAACTCATGTATAGCGCGCGAAATCTAGAATACCATGAGCAAAAAATCGGGGCTATAGAAAGTTACTTTCCTGGGGCGGATTTTCCGTTATTTTTATAAGTTCCTCGCGATTTTTAGTGTACTTAATTGTCGCAAAAGTATCCATGTAGATCATGCTTCTCGCGCCAGATGCCGCGAAAAAAACAAAGAAGTTATCTCGATTGGTCTTTATTCCAATCTTTCCCAGAAAGAAACGCACATCAATTATCTGAGATTCTTTGCCTCAGGGCTGACTAAGAGCACCGTCTTTCGCGCACAATTTTTGAAAAACCCATCAAAATGAGCGCCTGGCTTAACGAGATTATCGTTTATCTTAAAAACCTCTCTCCCTTTAACCACGTCAAGCTCAACCACAACCAACTCCTTGCTATCACATGAACTCGCGGCCAAAGCGGGAGAAACACTAAAAAACCCTAGAATAAAAGCCACAAAGATTGAGGTGATTTTCATTTTATTCGCCTGTGTATCGCAAAACAGTCATATTCTCAGGCTCAGGGGGGAAGCGCATCCCGAACACGAACGCGGTGCCATCGCGATCCGGATCCTGGTCCGGAGGCGTATTGCCGAAGGCTTCGCCCTTGATGTCCCACGTCCAGATCACTACGTCGCGCACCGGATCGACTGTCCGCGGTGCGCCGAGGTGGTCCAGCTGCACGTAGTTCGAAGCAGTGCCGGCCAGTACGCCCACGGGTAGATCGTCGAGCCAGTTGGCTTGCTGCAGCGCCTTGCCGTTGCCGTCGTAGTCGTCCACCCAGTGCCAAGCCTCTTCATAGAGCGTGTAGGTATTCATCACCAGCGCGCCTCTGTGCTTGGCCTGGCTCAAGCGGCCCGTCGCGTGGTAGGCGAACATGAGCGCGCGCTGTTGCTTGGCACAGTCAGCGACAAGGTACCGATTGGGTCAGCAGCTCTAGTCCATGACCTCTTTAATTATTATATTCCGCGGCAGACCTCCGCTCTTTTGCGCGCCTCACACAAATGTAAATTAAGAAAAAAAGCCCGCCAAAGAAAAATAAATATGAAGAATACCCAAAAGCTCGAGATATAAGACCAAAATTTTCTTTGCAGCCAATGTTACAGCCAGGCGTTACCGCGATCCACGCGTAATATATTGCGCACGTAAACAGCAAGACTCCGAAGGCCAGCATAAACACGGAAATAAATATATTTTTTCTGTATTTCACTTTCCCTCTCCATTATGGCCTTGGGGAATAACTAGAACCCAGTGCGCCACGCTCATCAAATGTATTCGGAAGAACAGGCCCTTCCTGAGGACCATAGCGACACTGTCCTATTACAGCATTTGAAAAACTTTGACATTGATTAATCATACTCCAGGTTCCGGTGGGCTGACCCGGCCTTATTTTTTCATTGACACATTCTTCATCCACATTTTTTTGAAGAGTGCACACTGCCCCATCTTGGTTAGATTGACCCGTATGCGATTTTGTGGCTGTCGATGTGTAGGGTACATCAGCACAGCCTTGACCAGGAACAGGACACTCACCCCCCATCCCAGCTTCCTGCGTAGATGTTTTAACCCACATATGCTTCAAGTAGGGTCGAACAGATTTTGGAATCCAATCAACATTTATGGGACGAGAGCACAAGTAAACAGCCAAACCAAGATGGTCTCCGTGAAGCATCGGACTCAGCTCAACGTAAGCGTATGTGCTAATGCCGCCGTCCAGACCCAATGGATCACTCTGACCGTATCGCCCCGTGCCGGCATCGTAATCTCTGAAATAGTTCTGATTAAGCCCCGTCGCACTGTCATAACGCTGCCCCGGGAAGCGCATCCCGAACACGAACGAGGTGCCGTCGCGATCCGGATCCTGGTCCGGCGGGGTGTTGCCGAAGGCTTCGCCCTTGATGTCCCACTTCCAGATCGCTACGTCGCGCACTGGGTCGATGACTGTCCGCGGTGCGCCGAGGTGGTCAGGCTGCACGTAGTTCAAAGCGGTGCCGGCCAGCATGCCCACCGGTAGATCGTCGAGCCAGATGGCTTGCTGCAGCGCCTTGCCGTTGTCGTCGTAGTCGCCCAGCCAATGCCCGGCTTCGTCGTAGAGCGTGTAGGTGTTGGTCGTGCCAAGGAAGCGGCGCACCTGCTCGCCGCGGTCGTTGTAGCGATATTCCATCGCCAGCGTGCCGCTGCGCTTGGCCTGGCTCAGGCGGCCCGTCGCGTCGTAGGCGAACTCGCGTGCGGTGCCATCGATGGCCGTGGTGTTGCCCATGGCATCGTAGCTACGCGCGGCGCCGGCCACGCTCGCCAGGCGGTGGCTGTCGGTTGGGTAGCTGTAGGTCTGGCTGCTGCCGTTGACTTGGGCGCTGAGCCGGTTGCCGGTGGCGTCGTAGCTGTAGCCGTCGATCACCGTGCCGGTTGGGCCGTCCTTGAAGGCAGTCAAGCGGTTCAGGTTGTCGTAGCCCAACGTGATCACGGGTGCCGTGTTGCCCGGCGCCGTCAGTGCGGTGAGGTTGCCGACCGGGCCGAAGCCGAAGCCGATGTTGAGGCCATCGCTGCGGCTGTCCTGGATCGCCAGCGGGCGGTAGTCCTGGTCCAGCTGGTCCAGCATGCGCTGTAGTGGCCGGCCATTGCCATAAGACCAGCCAGCGCTGGGGCCGAACGGGTGGCAGGTCGCACCACCGAGCAGCTTTTGCCGGGTGCCGTCCGCAGGCGCGGTGCCCACTTCCGTTGCCTGCCCCAGCGCGTTGCGCACGTAGTCCACCACTGCGCCGTCTGGATAGGTCACCCGGCTCAGGCGGCCGCTCTTGGTGTAGGCATAGCCACGGAAAATCGGATTTTCTGGCAGCCCCTCTTTAAGCCCTCACTTTTTACAAACAAGATCAGCCAACAAATCCGGTGCCCGGCATGTCCAACCAAAAAATTGGATTTCCTGACTCCTCGCCAAAATAAACAAGCTGTGCATTTATCTTGGCCATTGCCAGTTGCAGCGCCTGCACAGAATCAACTCCAATTGCATAGCCTGTTTTTTCAATTTCACCATAATAAATTAAGTATCTACAGCGAAAATCCCCACCATCCTCCTCCGGCTTATAAATCTCAACATTTACAATCACATCGCCAGATTTAAGAATTCTACTTGCGATAATTTCCTTCAATTCTTTCATATCAATCACCAAATAACGAGACGGGGAATTGGACGCCGAGCTTTGCAGGCACCATATCGCTCTTGAACACTCGCCCAGCACCTAGCCCTAGGTCCTGTGCCAGGCATTGTCGCCATTCTGCACATTTGTTCATCTTCTTCCGCCTGCTTCTCACAATGGTCTTCATCCTCATCCGGACACATTGCCTGCCCGACGAAGCCGCCCGTGACACCACCAACGACTGAGCCAACGGCACCACCTGTAGAACTGACTGCTATTGCGCCTCCTGCCGCACATGCTGCTGCACCAGGACCCGTAGGGCTACATACCAGCCCCCCGCCAGCAGCTCCGACAACACCTCCTCCATAGTAGCCAATGGCACCGCCGCAAATTGCGCCCGATGCTATGTAACTAGCCATGCACGCTTGATCTTTCTTCAAACCAAGGCTATCGCTAAACATCAAAGGCGCGGATTCGACATATGCGTAAGTGCTAATGCCACCATTTAGTCCCGATGAGTCACTCTGCGCATATCGGCCAGTACCTGCATCGTAATCTCGGCGATAGTTCTGGTTCAGCCCCGTCGCACTGTCATAGCGCTGCCCCGGGAAGCGCATCCCGAACACGAACGCCGTACCGTCGCGATCTGGATCCTGATCCGGTGGCGTGTTGCCGAAGGCTTCGCCCTTGATGTCCCATTTCCAGATCGCCACGTCGCGCACCGGGTCGATGACCGTCCGGGGTGCGCCGAGGTGGTCCGGCTGCACGTAGTTCAAGGCGGTGCCGGCCAGCACGCCCACCGGTAGGTCGTCGAGCCAAATGGCCTGCTGGAGCGGCTTACCAGCATCGTCGTAGTCGCCTAGCCAGTGCCCGGCTTCGTCGTAGAGCGTGTAAGTGTTGGTCGTACCGAGGAAGCGGCGCACCTGTTCGCCGCGGTCGTTGTAGCGATATTCCATCGCCAGCGTGCCGCTGCGCTTGGCCTGGCTCATGCGGCCCGTCGCGTCGTAGGCGAACTCGCGTGCGGCGCCATCGATGGCCGTAGTGTTGCCCGCGGCATCGTAGCTGCGCGCGGCGCCGGCCACACTCGCCAGGCGGTGGCTGTCGGTTGGGTAGCTGTAGGTCTGGCTGCTGCCGTTGGCCTGCGCGCTGAGCCGGTTGCCGGTGGCGTCGTAGCTGTAGCCGTCGATCACGGTGCCGGTCGGGCCGTCCTTGAACGCGGTCAATCTATCTAGATTGTCGTAGCCCAAACTCACGACCGGAGCGGTGTTGCCTGGCGCAGTCAACGCCGTGAGATTGCCGACCGGGTCGAAGCCGAAGCCGATGTTGAGGCCGTCGCTGCGGCTGTCCTGGATCGCCAGCGGGCGGTAGTCCTGGTCCAGCACGCGCTGCAGCGGCCGGCCGTTGCCGTAAGACCAGCCGGCGCTGGGGCCGAATGGGTAGTAGGTGGCACCGCTCAGCAGCTTTTGCCGCGTGCCGCCCGCGGGCGTGACGCCCACTTCCGTCGCCTGCCCCAGCGCGTTGCGCACGTAGTCCACCACCGCCCCGTCCGGGTAGGTCACCTGGCTCAGGCGGCCGCCCTTGGTGTAGGCATAGCGCACGGTCAGTGCCTTGCCGTTGGTGGTCTGTACCTTGCGCACCACGCGTCCGAAGCGGTCGTAGCAATACTGGGCCAAGCCGCTGCCGTCCTGCAGTTTGCTCAGGCGCCCCAATGCGAAGGTTTCGCCGGCTGCGCAGACGGTCTGGCTCGCGTCATAGGTGTAGGTGGCGATCAATGCCTTGTCCGCGTAGGTCGCCTTGGTCAGGCGGCCGAGCGCGTCGTAGATGTAGCTGGTCTTGGTGGCGCGCGCGTCGGTCTGGGTCGCGAGGTTGCCGGCGCTGTTGTAGGTGTAGCTGGTCACGCCGGTGTCGGGGCTGCTCAGCTTGAGCAGGTCGCCGAGGCCGTTGTACTGGTAGCTCGTCGCCAGGCCCTTGGGATCGGTGACCTTGGTGGTGCGGTCCAGCGCGTCGTAGTCGAACTGGGTCTTCGCGGCGATGCCGCCGACGTCCTGCAGCGTCTGCTTGACCCGGTCCAGTGGGTCGTAGTCGGTCTGGGTCTTGCGCTTGAGCGCGTCGGTCACCAACTGCACGTTGCCGTTGCTGTCGTAGGTGAAGTCGGTCGGATCGGCCTCGGCGGTAGCCTGCGTGGCCAGCTGGCCGAGCTTGTTGTAGATCCGCGACAGCGTGTGCTTGAGCGCGCCGGACGCGTCCTTGGTGTCTTCCTTGGCCCGATTGCCGGACGCATCCAGCGTGTAGTGGATCGTGTTGCCGGCGCCATCGGTCACGTCGGTCAGGCGATGCGCAGCGTCGTAGCCGTAGGCGACAAAGGTGCCATCGGGATCGGTGACCTTGCTGACGCTGCCCACCTCATCGTAAGCGACGAGCGTGGTCTGATCCTGATCCGACGGCGTGCCGTCGGCATTCGCGCGCAGCGTGCTCGAGGCCACCCAGCCACGCGGCATGTAGGTGAGGTCGCGAATCAGGCCATTGGCGTCCTGGGTGCGCGTGGGACGACCGTTTCGATCGTAAGCCACATAGGTCGTGGCCCGACCCATCGCATCGACCACCTGATACAGGTCGCCGGCGCGATGGCAGGCGCCGCCGACGTTGCTGCAGCCGGACTCGTCGGCGGTCAGGTAATAGCGGTAGGTGATGGTGTCGGCCACGTCGGTGCGCGGGCCGTCCTGGCTCAACACCAGGCCGATCTGCGGGCATTGCGTGCCATCGACGGTATCGCAGTAGCTGGTCAGCCACTGGCGCACCCCGGTCGGTGCGTTGGCCGCGCTGCCGCAGCTGTAGCTCATGGCGGCGGACACGACCGGATCGACGTCGCAGCGTGCTGTTTGCTGGCCGCGAACGTTGTAGGCCCAGGCAGTCTTGGCAGCGGTAGCACCGGCGGCATCAAGAACGGTGCGGGTCAGCGGCACGCGCAGGCTGGTATTCCACGTGGTGTTGGTGGTGCGCTGCTGCGTGGTGCCGGATGCATCGATCTGCTGGGTCAGCAGGCCGCCAGCCGCGTACGTCGTCTTGGTAACCGTGCCTTTGAAGTCGGTCGTCGACGCCGGGTAGCCATTGGCGTCATAGGTCAGCGACTTCCACGGTTGGTTGCATTGTTCGCCGCATGCCACGCCCGCACCGGTCGGCTTCAGCGCACCGTAGCCGCTGTCGGTGAAGCCCAGTAAAACCTTGGTTCCCAAAGGGGAGGTAATCGTTGCCGGGATACCCCAGTTCTGGGTCGAAGCCGCGTATTCGACCGTCGTCGCATCGACGTTGCCGGCAAAACTCGACGAAATTGCCTTTCCATTGCTGGCGTAGCCGGTGCTCTCGAAGCGGATACCCTTCTCGTCGATGACGCCGGTCAGTGCCGTGGGCAGGTTTGCCTTGGAGGTGAGCGTTTGCTCGTTGTAGACGTATTGGCGGGTCTTGCCATCCGGATACTGCACGGACGTCAGGTTGCCGGTGGTGTCGTAGCCATAGGTCAGCGCGCCACCATCGGGCAAAGTGACGGTGCTCAGGCGGCTATTGCTGTCGTAAGCGAAGCTCAGCGAGCGGCCACTCGCGTCGGTAACCCGCTGCAATAGGTTGGGTGGGGTCTTGGTGCCAGGCACCGTCGGCGGATCGCTGTAATCCAGCGTCAGCACCGTCTGGCCCATGCGGTCGAAGACCGAGCGCAGCAGGCCCGCAGTGTCATAGATCTCCGTCTGCTGCGTGGCCCTGACCTCCAGCGCAAAACCCAGCAACAGGCCTGCGCTGTCCCGGCGCTCGGTCAGGAGGTCGGGCATGTCCGGATCCGTCGCCCACACCCCGTTGCTCAGGCGGAACCGTTCCACACCGCCGTCCGGACGCCGGGCCTCGACTCGGCTGCCGCCATTGGCGACGCTGGACAGCATGACATCCAGGGTGCGTTCGAACGAATGCCGCCATTGCTTGCCCAGCGCCACCGACGTGACGAAGGTCTTGCTGTTGTAGAAGCGACGCAGCGTCAGCCAGGTCGGCGAATCGTAGTCGGTGTCCTGGCGGAACATGTTGCCGGTGGCGGTGTTAATCGGGTCGCCTTCGAAGGAACTGCCCCGATGCACGCCGCCCTGTTTCAGCGCCGCGTCACCGCTGCTGCCATGCGGGCCCGTGTTGTCGCCCTGCTGGCCCAGGCCGCCGGTACACATGGTGTTGCAGCCGCCGGTATTCTTGACCGGGGCGCCCTGGCCCGTGATCTTGTCGTTGGCATACACGTAGCCCCACGCGCGGCCATTCGAATAGACGATCGCAGCGGTGAACCCATCTCCATAGGACGTGGTGAACACAGGCGGGTCCACGCAACCTTGTGGTCCCGACTCGCACAGCCGCATGGCGCCAGCAATGATGAACTGCACGGCCTCGGACACGGTCGGAAAAGACGCGACCCCGCTGGTCGATTCTCCCGAGTAAGGGGGCCCGTATTGGGTCTGCGGCGCCGCTGGGCTCAGCGGCGAAACCAACAGCCCGGCAAGCAGCAGTAGGCAGGCACCGCCGAAACGGCGGGCGGCACGAACGTGGGGGTTCGGCATCAGCTTCGTCCTTGAGCATCTATTGAATTGTGGTGCGGTAGCCGCAGCATCCGGCTCCCTGGCGTCGCTAATCTTACTGGTCCTTGTTGCAAATTTTGAGACAGGCGCAGGATTTTTTCTCATAGCCGACATGGCCGATTATCGGCCAGCAAGCAGCGGCGCACGCTCGGCCACCGGCCCCTCCGGCGACGTCCACCGTGCTGCCAAGTGCATGAGAGGTAGGAATAGGCTGGCTCTGGCCGTGGCCGTGGCCGTGGCCGTCGACCAGCACGTCGTGACAATGAAATTTGTAGACAGAAATGCAGACTATGCAGAATGAAAAACTGCCTGACCCGGACATCTCGCCGCTGATTTGCATTTGGATCTTGATACTGCCCAGGCGCACAATCAAAAAACTCTAGACACGGAATAGCGCAATGTATGGAACGTGGATCGCAGTCGTCGCAGGCCTCATCGCGCTGACACTGGCACTCAATGGATGGGTCCTGGCAAGGACGCGCATGAACCCGGACCATGGCGCGAGGCTCGCCTTCTTCAGTGCACTCATCTCGCTTCTCGTGCTGCCCATTTGTCTTGCAAGCTTTGGGGTTTATGCCGCGGGCCTTTTCCAAGATCTTCCGAACCCACCCGGCATCACGTTCCTGGCAAGCGCGGTCGTGGTGATGCTTTCCACCATCACGGCCGCAGTCAGATCCCGGCGCAATTCCCATTCCTAAGCAACCGACGATCGTGCTCGGAGCCGACCAGCGTCGGCTGACACAGCCGATCGGCCGACATGCTTGCTTAGCGCACCTTCGCTTCCGGCATGGGCGTGATCACCAGCGCGCCATCGACGATGGCGATCTGCGGCTTGTTGCCTGGCGCAAATCCGAGATCAGCCAGCCACTGGCCACTCAGGCGCAAGGTGGGAATGCGCTGGCTCTGCCGGCGGCCGTCCACCCTCACGTCGTGGCAGGTGTAGCCGATGGTGCACTGCGTGGGTTGGTGCGGACGCGGTGCGCGCTTGCGCGGAAGTTCGTCTTCCGTCAGCACCGGATTAAACAGCGTGGTGTACGTCAGGTCGCCGAGCGGGACGTGCGGCATCGGGGCCGGGACGAAAGGCGCGGCAGGCGGCGGCGTGGCATCGCGGATGCGGCGACGAGGGGACGGGTTGCTCGTGGATGCGGTTGCTTTGCGGGACATGGTTGATTCCTCGGTAGAAAGGGAATCCGCCACGCCGAGACCAATCGAGGTGGCGGACGGTACGGGTTGGTCTACCGGACCGAGGACCGGCGGGGCCGAAGCCCCCCGCGTACCGCCCGCCATGAACTGGCAAGCACGCGCCTCGCAAAATGCAGGCAACAAAAAAGCGCCAAGCATCGGGCGATGGGCGCTGGTGCGCCTCGATAGCGGGAGACCAATCCCGGCTGCGTGATTCAACGCAGCGATTCAATCTTGCTCCTTGAAAACACCTATGTCAACGACATTTGCAGACAGGCACGAAGCCTATTATGACCTCTACATTTCAGCATCTTTTTCGGAAGCTGCCAAATAGCCTGCGTTGAGTACCAAACTTGGATAGGCGTTAATGGACAAAAACGGCGGCGTCGCCCCATCAAATCGCCCCCCAAGCTCAGCTTGCAGAATGTAATTAATGCCACCCGGATAATCATAGATATTTCCGGCATCTAAATCGAAAACCTTCCTCGAAGGCATCACACTTAAGTCAAAATACTTACCTATCGCAGCCGAAAGGTTTGCTTTCTTTCGACTTTGCGCACGACCACCGCTGTATTCAGGTGAATTATAAATTATCGGCACATCAGTCTTCAGGCTTTGAACTATCTCCGCCTGATTTACGGTGCCCAATACGATCTTTTTAAGTAAAGAAAGGGATGAGTAGTACAATGAAGAAAGATAGAAAATCCAAAGAATATGTACCGGACGGTCTTTATATTCCGCCTCTATGACCAGAGAAGCTTCTGCAGCCAAAGTGAGAACCTGTTCTTGCGTTCTGTAATCAAAGCCAAAAGCCTTACCCATCAAGCTCCAAACATCACCTAAACTTCTCTCAACGACCTTAGTCATACGCTCCACTGGAAGCCCTGACTCAACTTTGGCAGGTTTCCAACCTAATTTAACGATAACACTATCTGCAAATTTGCCACTATCAACCCTAGGGAGAGAATACTCCCTATTAAATAGCCGCCTTAGATATCTACGCCCATCGAAATCAGACCCATATATAGCGCGCACAGAGCTTTGCAGCTGGTCGATATTTGTCGACACCACGTAAACAACATCTTTGATGCCAAAAATATGCTTTATTTCTTCCAACAATTTAATTGCATATGACGGACGGCAACGATCCAACTCGTCGACAAAGACAAAAAGCGGCTTGGCGTTTCCATTTTCACAAATCAAATCCAGCAAATTCACCAAAGAAGCCTTAAATGCAGCCAATTTTTCTTTTCTCGAATCATGCTCAACCAAAGCCGCTTCAAACAGCCCATCCAAAATATCGTCCATCTCACCTTTTGAATGCTGGGGGTCTTGGCTGTCAGCCTCAGTAAAAACCTCAATAAGTTCGTCAACAGCTATGGAAGTCGTCTTCTTTAAAAGGCCCTTGAATACCACGCCAACTGCAGGTACCAAGGCTCTACGCAGCTTCTTGATTGAATCTGTACGTAGGCGACTTGCCTTTTCAGAAATGGTTGCATTTTTAGGCAAACACTCTCTAAGAACAGCTAAAATAGCGGCCATCAGGCTAATGGCCGCTTCATCGCCAATGTCATTTTCCCATGCGTCGAAATAGACCACAGGATGCCCTAGGCAACGCAATTCAGTGACCCAATTGGTCACGAAAAAGGATTTGCCAGCACCCCAATCTGCATCGAGCGCCACAGTCAAGCCGCGCTCACTGAGAGCTAATGATGCCGATTGCGATTTGAGCGACTTCGTCAGATAGTCAGCAAGAGGCTTTCTATCTAATAAATCTTCACTCCAAGCTTCGGCAGCCAGCATAAGAAGTCCTTTTCTTAGAGAAGTTTTTCACTCAACCGCACTTCGAATACCCACAATTCAAACAAGTAGCACACCCGTCCATGATGACCAGGGCCTTGGTATTGCACTTGTGGCACATCGTGGCCGACGGCGGGAAGCTCGCGCCGTCGCCGGTGACGGCGATGTCTTCTTCGTGGTCGGCGGTGGAGTTCGCGGCGGCCGTACCCTCATCCGCCCTGCGGGCACCTTCTCCCGCAGGAGAAGGAACAGCCTTGCCTACTTCACTGTTTTTTTTTGAGCGCTCTTCGTACTGCTTGCGCTTTTCGGCGATCAGCGCGCGCTGGTGGTCGCTCATCTCCGGGTCGTGCAGCAGGCCGATGGACTTCATGTGCTCTTCGACGATGCTGCCCAGTTCGGCGACCAGCGACGGCATGTACACGCCGCCGGCCTTGAAGTAGCCGCCCTTGGGGTCGAACACGGCCTTCATCTCGTCGACCAGGAAGGTGACGTCGCCGCCCTTGCGGAACACGGCGGACATGATGCGGGTCAGCGCCACGATCCACTGGAAGTGTTCCATGGACTTGGAGTTGACGAAGATCTCGAACGGGCGGCGCAGTTCGTGCTCGGTGCCGGCGTTGAGCACGATGTCGTTGAGGGTCACGTACATGGCGTGTTCCACCAACGGCGATTTGATCTTGTAGGTGCTGCCGATCAGCACGTCCGGGCGCTCGATGCGCTCGTGCATGTGGATGATGTTGTCCACCGGGGCTTCGGCCTCGGCGGTGGCGCGGTCGATCGACGCGGCGGGCACCGGTGGCGCCGCTTCGCGCGCCTTGTCTTCGGCGGTGACGACGGCGTAGCCCTTGATTTTCTTGTCGATCTTGACGGCCATGATGCGTTCCTGATGTGCGTGTCGTGTTTGGGGGCGCGTCCCTCGCCCTGCCCCTCTCCCGCGAACGGGAGAGGGGATGCAGCGTGGGACGGCTTACTTCTTGGCGCGGGTGGCCGCGGCCTTCTTGCCGGCGCTCTTGCGCACGGCGGTCTTCTTCACCGCGGCGGTCTTCTTGGCGACCTTGGCGGTGCTCTGCTTGGCGGCCTTGGCGACCTTCTTCACCGCCTTCTTGGCGACGGCCTTGCGCGCGCCGACGCTCTTCTTGACGGCGGTCTTCTTGGCGGCGACCGACTTCTTGGCCACGGCCTTCTTCGCGGCGACCTTCTTGGCCGCCTTCTTCGGCGCGGCCTTCTTCGCCACCGCCTTCTTGGCCGGGGCCTTCTTCACTGCGGCCTTCTTGGTGGCCGTCTTCTTGGCGGCGGCTTTCTTGGCCGGGGCCTTCTTCGCCGCCGCCTTCTTGGCGGTCTTCTTGCCGGCCTTGGTCAGCGCGGCGGCTTCGGACTGGGCGCTGGCCTTGGCCGCTTCCAGCTTCTTGCGCGCGGTGGCGACGGTCTTCTTCACCGACTTGCCGGCCTTCTCGGCACGCTTGGCCACGGCCTTCTCGGCCTGCTTGACCGCCTTGCGGGTCTTGGCGACCTGGTCCTGCACGCGCTTTTGCACGTTCTCGGCGGTTTGCTTGACGCTGGCGACGGCGTCGCTGGCGGTGGCGGCGATCGCTTCGCCCACGTTGCTGGCGGTCTCTTTTACGTTTTCGGCGACTTGCGTCAGCGTCGCCGTCACACCATTACCGTTGCTCATAAAAACCCTCCTCAGGGTGTCAGTGTTTATGTAACGCGGGCGATGCTATACCGATTGAAGCAAAGCGTGGAACCGGATGTGGCGACAAACGATGGGCGGTAGGGAAGCGTTGGGGAACGCCGGCATGCCGCTCGTCCCGTTTTCCCGCCGCCGCCCCGTCCCCGCGCCGCTGCGAGGGGACGCGAAACGCGGCCTCAGAACTTGCCGTAATACCCTTCTTTCAGCGCGTCGAACAGGTTGGCGGCGGTGTGCAGCTCGCCGTCGTATTCGATCTGCTCGTTGCCCTTCACTTCCACCACGCTGCCGTCTTCCAGTTCGAAACGGTAGGTGGTGTTCTCCAGGTCCGCTTCCTTGACCAGCACGCCCTGGAAGGCGGCCGGGTTGAAGCGGAAGGTGGTGCAGCCCTTCAGGCCCTGCTGGTGGGCGTAACGGTAGATGTCCTTGAACTGCTCGTAGGGGTAGTCGGTGGGGACATTGGCGGTCTTGGAGATGGAGCTGTCCACCCACTTCTGCGCGGCGGCCTGCACGTCCACGTGTTCCTTGGGGTGGATGTCGTCGGCGGCGATGAAGTAATCCGGCAGCTGCGCGTCGGCGGCCTCGGCGAACGGCATCGCCTTGGGGTTGACCAGGTGGCGGTAGGCCAGCAGCTCGAAGGAGAACACGTCCACCTTCTCCTTGGTCTTCTTGCCTTCGCGGATCACGTTGCGGCTGTAGTGGTGGGCGAAGCTGGGCTCGATGCCGTTGGAGGCGTTGTTGGCCAGGCTCAGCGAGATGGTGCCGGTGGGGGCGATGGAGCTGTGGTGGGTGAAGCGCGCGCCCACTTCGGCCAGTTCGTCCACCAGTTCCGGCGCCACTTCGGCGATGCGCTGCATGTAGCGGCTGTACTTGGCGTGCAGCAGCTTGCCTTCGATCTGTTGGCCCACGCGCCAGCCGTCCTTGGCCATTTCCGGGCGCTGGCGCAGCATCGCGGCGGTGACCGCGAAGGTCTCCTGCATGATCGGCGCCGGGCCCTTTTCCTTGGCCAGGCTCAGCGCGGTTTCCCAGCCGGCCACGGCCATTTCGCGGGCGATGGCTTCGGTGAATTCGCAGGAGGCGGGGCTGCCGTACTTCATCCGCAGCATGGTCATGGTCGAGCCCAGGCCGAGGAAGCCCATGCCGTGGCGGCGCTTGCGCAGGATCTCGTCGCGCTGCTGCTGCAGCGGCAGGCCGTTGACCTCGACCACGTTGTCGAGCATGCGGGTGAACACGCGCACCACTTCCTTGTATTCCTCCCAGTCGAAGCGCGCCTGCGCGGTGAACGGGTCGCGTACGAAGTTGGTGAGGTTGATCGAGCCGAGCAGGCAGGCGCCGTACGGCGGCAGCGGCTGCTCGCCGCAGGGGTTGGTGGCGCGGATGTTCTCGCACCACCAGTTGTTGTTCATCTCGTTGACGCGGTCGATCAGGATGAAGCCCGGCTCGGCGTAGTCGTAGGTGGAGACCATGATCATGTCCCACAGGTGGCGGGCGCGGATGTGCCCGTACACCTTGCACGCGACCAGGCCGTCGTCGCGGACGATGTAGTTGCTGTGGGTGGGCCAGTCGCGCCAGACCACGGCGTTGGGGTCGGCCAGGTCGATGTCGGCCTCTTCCTTGCGGTTCACCGGGAACACCAGCGGCCAGTCGGCGTCGTTCTCCACCGCCTGCATGAAGCCGTCGGTGATCAGCAGCGACAGGTTGAACTGGCGCAGGCGCCCGTCCTCGCGCTTGGCGCGGATGAAGTCCTTCACGTCCGGATGCGACACGTCGAAGGTGCCCATCTGCGCGCCGCGGCGGCCGCCGGCCGAGGACACGGTGAAGCACATCTTGTCGAAGATATCCATGAACGACATCGGCCCGGAGGTGTAGGCGCCGGCGCCGGCCACGAACGCGCCGCGCGGGCGCAGCGTGCTGAACTCGTAGCCGATGCCGCAGCCGGCCTTGAGGGTCAGGCCGGCTTCGTGGACCTTCTCCAGGATGCCGTCCATCGAGTCGGTGATGGTGCCCGACACGGTGCAGTTGATGGTGCTGGTGGCCGGCTTGTGTTCCAGCGCGCCGGCGTTGGAGGTGATGCGCCCGGCCGGGATCGCGCCGCGGCGCAGCGCCCAGGCGAAACGCTCGAACCAGTAGGCGCGCTTTTCCTCGGTGGCCTCGGCATCGGCCAGCGCGCGCGCCACGCGCTGGTAGGTGCCGTCGATGTCGGCATCCAGCGGTTCGCCCTGCTTGGTCTTCAGGCGGTACTTCTTGTCCCAGATGTCCTGCGACGCAGGCTGCAGCGGGATGGGGTTCTGCTTGGACTCGGTCTGGACGACTTCCAGGCGCACCGTGCTCATTCTGTTGTGTTCTCCTCGAACCTGTCCCGATGGGGCGGATGGGGTGGCCGTCCGCCGTGTCTCTAATAGTTGTATGCGGTTTGCGCTGCGCGAGGACGACAGCCGCGGCGGCGCGCGCGGCACCGCCCTTCGGCCGAATGGGAATGCATAGGGCGTTCGACCGCCCGTCTCACGTTCACGCCATGCGTCACTGCGTGCGCCCCATGGGGTATCGACCCCAGCGAAAACCCCAGTAGTTGGGTTGCTTTGCCGTCTTACCGCTAGATGTAGTGGCAAAACGAAGTGCCCAAGCTAACCCTGGCAGGGCCTGCTGTCAACGCCGAAACGGGGCCGTACGGCGCCGCCGTACGCGGTTGCGGATTTCGCCCGCGCCGGGCTTTCACTGGCGGTTAAACGGCGCGCGTTCATCTTGATTTACGCGCCTTGGCGCCCATCTGCCCTGCGTCTCCCGCCGCGTCATCCGGAACCCGACCCATGCGACCGCTGCCCACGCTGCTGACCCTGACCGCCGCCGCTGCCTTCGGCGGTTTCGCCGCCACCGCGATCAACGCGCACCTGGACAACCGCGCCGAAGCGGCGCCCGCCCCCGCCGCGCCGGTGGCGCAGACCGTGGCCGGCAGCGCCGCCTTGCCGGCCTCGGTGGCCGGCCAGCCGCTGCCGTCGCTGGCGCCGATGCTGCAGCAGACCATGCCGGCGGTGGTCAGCATCAACACCAAGCAGGTGGTGCGGGTGCGCAATCCCTATTTCGCCGACCCGTTCTTCCGCCGGCTGTTCCCGGACATCCCGCAGGAGCGCATCAACGAGTCGCTGGGCTCGGGCGTGATCATCGACGCCAAGAACGGCTACGTGCTGACCAACCACCACGTGGTGGAGAACGCCGACGACGTGCAGGTGACCCTGGCCGACGGGCGCAGCTTCAAGGCCGAGTTCATGGGTTCGGACGCGGACACCGACGTGGCGCTGATCCGGATCAAGGCCGACAAGCTCACCGAGATCCGCCTGGGCGACAGCAGCAAGCTGCGGGTCGGCGATTTCGTGGTGGCGATCGGCAATCCGTTCGGCTTCACCCAGACGGTCACCTCGGGCATCGTCTCGGCGATGGGCCGCAACGGCATCCGCGGCCTGGGCTACCAGAACTTCATCCAGACCGACGCCTCGATCAACCCGGGCAACTCCGGCGGCGCGCTGGTGGACCTGCATGGCGAGCTGGTCGGCATCAACACCGCCAGCTTCAACCCGCAGGGCAGCATGGCCGGCAACATCGGCCTGGGCCTGGCGATCCCGTCGAACCTGGCGCGGGCGGTGGTGGATCAGTTGCTGAAGAACAACGGGGTGATGATCCGCGGCACCTTCGGCATCGAGACCCAGAACCTGACCGCGCAGATGGCGCAGGGCCTGGGCCTGGACGCGCCGCGCGGCGCGCTGGTGACGCGGGTGCTGAGCGGCTCGGCCGGGGCCGCCGCCGGCCTGCAGCCCGGCGATGTGGTGGTGGGCGCCAACGGCGAGCGCCTGGACAGCGCCGAGGCGCTGCACAACTACGAAGGCCTGCAGCCGGTGGGCAGCACGGTGACGCTGGACGTGCGTCGCGACGGCAAGCCGCTGCAGATCAAGGCCACGCTGAAGGAGCAACCGCGTGCGGTGAGCGGCGAGTCGCTGGATCCGCGGCTGGGCGGCGCCAGCTTCACCGACCTGCCCGAGTCGCTGCGCCAGTCCGGCATCAACGGGGTGCTGGTCGGCACCGTGGCGCGCGGCAGCCGCGCGGCGCGCAACGGCTTGGCCAGCGGCGACATCGTGATGGCCGCCTCCACCGGCGACTTCGCCGACCTGGCCAGCTTCCGCGCCAACTTCGCGCGCAAGCCGGCGCAGCTGGTGCTGCGCGTGGTGCGTGGCGGGGCGCAGGCCGACCTGCTGATGCAGTGAGGCCCGCGCCGGCGGGCGCCACGCTCATTCCAGGCGTGCGGCGTAGTCGTCGCGCACGTGCTGGTTGAGATAGGTGCTCAGGCCGCGCCCGGCCGCGGCCAGGCGCTGCATCTCGGCCACGTGCCAGGGCCCGGGATGGTGCGCGTCGTAGCGGTAGGTCCCGCCATCGACGAAGCGCAGCACGATCCAGTCGGGGCCGCTCTCGTAGGCGACCACGCCCGAGCCGCCGCGCTTGTTGCCATAAGCCTGCATTACCGTCCTCCTCCTCTGGCCAGGCGCCGCGCCAACGGCGACACTGCGCGCGGCGCCTGACCTAACGAGCCGTACACCCCAGCGATGGTATTGCTGTTGCCCGCGCTCCGCGATGCGTTCGTGCGCAGCGGGCGGCCGCCCCTCATCCCTCAGGAGATTCACGATGAATGCCAACCCGACCAATACCGAAAACCTCAAGGACAACCTCAGCGAAGCCGGTTCGCACCTGAAGTCGGCCGCCAGCTACGCCGGCGAAGCGATCAAGGGCGCCACCGCTGCCGCGGGCGATGAGCTGAAGCTGGGCAAGGCCAACGTCAAGGCCGAGCTGTCCGACAGCGCGCTGTCCGGGCTGGCCGCTGCCGAGTTCGGCGGCGCCGCGGCGAAGGAGCAGGTGGATGTGCTGCTGGACAAGGGCCGCGATCTGATCGACAGCGCCGCCGAACTGATCCGCGAGCGCCCGCTGGCCTCGTTCGGCGTGGCCTTCGCCACCGGCTGGATCATCGCCAAGCTGGCGCGCAGCAGCGACAAGTAAGCCACGTGAGCGACGAGCAGGCCCGCGACGGCGCCGCACCGCCCGATCCAGCGGAGGCCGAACGGCCCTCGCTGGAACAATCGTTCCGCGAGTTCGGCCAGGCCGGCCGCGAGGGCCTGCACGCCACATTGGAAGCCAGCCGCGCGCTGCGCAAGCTGGTGGTGGCGGATCTGGCCCTGGCGCGCGCGGCCCTGGCGCGGGCGCTGGTGTGGCTGACCGTGGCGGTGTCGTTCGGCGCGTCGGCGTGGATGCTGCTGATGGGCGCGCTGATCGCGGTGCTGCAGCGCTTGGGCTGGTCGTGGCTGGCGTCGATCTCGGCGACCGCCGCGTTCAGTCTGGTGGTCACCGCGCTGGGTGCCTGGCAGGCGCTGCGCTATTTCGAAATGAGCAAGCTCGACGCCACCCGCCGCCAGCTGGCGAAGCTGGGGATCGGCGGCGACGACGACGAACACGCCGACGCCCCTGCGGTTGCGGCAGCCGAGACGCACCGATGAAATTCGAGCAACTGCAGCACCGCATCGCCCGCGCCGAGACGGTGCTGGAAGGCCGCCAGCAGCAGATGCAGACGCAATGGACCACGCTGCAGCGGGTGTGGCGCGAAGGCTGGACGCCGCTGCGCATCGTCGCGGTGGGGCTGGGCGCCGGTTTTCTGGCCGGGCGCGCCGAGCCGGCGGCGGCGATCGGCAAGCTCGGCGGCGCGCGCTGGCTGCAGATGCTCAGTGCGGTCTCCAGCCTGCTGACCGCGACCAATGCCAAGGAAGCTTCCGACCACGCCGAACGCGCGGCCGACACCGCGCAGAATGCGGCCGAGACGGTCGAGACCCCCGTCACCGCGGCAGCAACAGCGGCTGCCGCTGCCGCTGCGGCCGCAGGCGTGGCGCGGCCTGCGGCCGCAGCGGCAGCCGTGGCCACGGCCCCGGTCGATGCGCCCTTCGTGGCAGCGCCGCAGGTGCCGCCGCGCGCGGCCGAAGCGGCCACGGACGTCTCCGAACGCTGAGCGGCGCCGCGTCGCGATCGGCTGCGGTCGCCACATCGCCTTCATACCGCGCAGGCCAGGATCGGCCTACACTCCGTTCCCCTTTTCGCGCCGAACGGTGCGTGTCCCCAGGACGCGTGCCGGGGCCACCGTACGCAGCGCAGGTCCGATGAGCACTCTCTCCGAATCCGTGGCCGACGCCGGCGACGTGGCACCGCCCCCCGAGGACGCCCTCCCGCCACCGCCCGCACCGCGCCCGCGCGGACCGGTGTCGTTGGTGGTGCTGGCGACGCTGGCGGTGGGCTATACCCTGTGGGCAGCGCAGGAGGTGATCCTGCCGATCCTGCTGGCCGCGTTCTTCGCCCTGGTCGGCAACCCGATCCTGCGCGGGTTGCGGCGGCTGTACGTGCCGCGCTTCCTCGGCGCATTGCTGGTGCTGCTGTCGGGCATGGCGGTGACCGCGACGCTGGCGGTGCAGTTGGCCGGGCCGGCCGCGGAGTGGGTGCAACAGGCGCCCGGACAGATGCGCCACATCGCCACCCAGGTGCGCGACCTGACCAAGCCGATGCAGCAGGCCAACCAGGCGGCGGAGAATTTCGCGCGCACCGCCGGCGGCGAGAGCGGGCGCCGGGTGCAGGTGATCCGCACGCAGATGGACGACCCGTACAAGGCGCTGGTGCGCACCCCGCGGCTGGCCGCCTCGGCGTTGGCGGTGGTGTTGCTGACGTTCTTCTTCATGGTGTTCGGCGAGAACCTGCAGCGGCATGCGATCGCGCTGCTGCCGAGCCGCCAGCAGCAGAAATTCACCACCGAGATCCTGCGTTCGATCGAGCGCGAGGTGTCGCGCTACGTGTTGACCATCAGCGTCATCAACACCCTGGTCGGGCTGATCTTCGCCGGCATCCTGGTGCTGCTGAAGATTCCGCTGCAGGAAGCGCTGCTGTGGGGCACGGTGGTGGCGCTGCTGAACTTCGCCCCGTACGTGGGCCCGCTGATCGGCGCGATCCTGATGCTGCTGATGGGCTTCGTGGAGTTCCGCGATCCGCTGAGCGCGGCGCTGCCGGCGATCCTGTACCTGGCGCTGCACATGCTCGAAGGCCAGGTGGTGACGCCGATCGTGCTCGGCCGGCGCATGGCGATCTCGCCGCTGATGCTGATCCTGGCGCTGATGCTGTTCGGCTGGCTGTGGGGCATGATCGGGCTGCTGCTGGCGGTGCCGCTGCTGGTGTGCATCAAGATGGTGCTGGCGCGGGTGGAGGGCATGCAGCGCTGGGCCCGGTTGCTGGAATGAGGTCGGGACGCGGGACCGGGGACCCGGGACTCGAAAGCGGTCGGCGCCGCGCGGTGGCCGGCACGCGTGTCTACCTGGGAGGACGGCCGCTGTGGCCGGTTGGCGTAAAATGCTGCCAGTGACTTCCTTGCCTTCCTTCCCCGTTCGCGCGATCACGCTGGACCTGGACGATACGCTGTGGCCGTTCGCGCCGATCGGCGCGCGCATCGAGCAGGTGCTGCACGACTGGCTGCTGCAGCACAGTCCGCGCACCGCCGAGATGTTCCCGATCGCGGCGATGCGCCAGCTGCGCGACGAGGTGTTCGCCGCGCACCCGCACCTGGTCCACGACCTGAGCGAGATGCGGCGCCTGACCCTGCGCCGCGCGCTGCGCGACAGCGGCGCCGACGAGGCGCTGGCGGAGCCGGCATTCGCGGTGTTCTATGCCGCGCGCAACCAGGTGGACTGCTATCCGGACAGCATCGCCGCGCTGCAGCGGATCGCCGCGCGGGTGCCGGTGGTGGCACTGAGCAACGGCAACGCCGACCTGGCCACGATCGGCCTGGCCTCGCATTTCGCGTTCCAGCTCAGCGCGCGCGAGCACGGCGCGGCCAAGCCGGACCCGAGCATCTTCCACGCCGCCTGCGCGCGCCTGGGCCTGCCTTGCGCGCAGGTGCTGCACGTCGGCGACCATATCGAGATGGACGTGGTCGGCGCGATGCAGGCCGGGCTGCGCGGTTGCTGGATCAACCGCGACGCGCAGGCCTGGCATCCGCCGACGCCGCCGGACCTGCACTTCGACACCCTCACCGGCCTGGCCGACTGGCTGGACGCCACCCAGCCGGCCAGCGGCGCGCGCGCATGAGCGCCGCCCGCTGCCGCCTCTTCGCCCTGGCCGCGCGCCGCGCCGGCCGCGCCTGACTCCCAAGGACCCGCTGATGTCCCTGCCTTCCGGCTTTACCGATGCCTCCCCCCATGCGCTGCCGCTGCATGTGCTGGACCGCGAACGCCTGGCCGAATGGCGCGCCGCGCAGACGCCGGCGTGGGTGGCGTGGCTGGATGCGCAGCAGTTCGTGGCCGCCCCCGGCACGGTGCTGTTGCTGCCCGGCGCGGACGGCGTGGCCGCGGCGGTGCTGGGCGTCGGCGACCGCGGCGATGCCTATGCCTACGCGCACGCGCCGCACGCACTGCCGGCCGGCAGCAGCTGGCGGCTGGCCAATGCGCTGAGCGAGGAGGAGCAGGCCGCGCTGCACCTGGGCTGGGGCCTGGGCAGCTATCGCTTCGCCAGCTACAAGCAGCCGACGCGCCTGCCGGCGCAACTGCTGGCCACGCCGAGCGCGGAGGTGCGCGACCAGCTGGAGGCCTGCGTGCGCGTGCGCGACTGGGTCAACACGCCGGCCGAGGACATGGGGCCGGAGCAGCTGGAAGCGGCCGCGCGCGCGATCGCCGAGGCGCACGGCGCGCAGTGCGAGAGCATCGTCGGCGAGGACTTGCTGCTGCGCAACTTCCCGGCGATCCACGCGGTCGGCCGCGCCTCGCACCGTGCGCCGCGGCTGATCGTGCTGCGCTGGGGCGAGGACGCGCACCCGCACGTGGCGCTGGTCGGCAAGGGCGTGTGCTTCGACACCGGCGGCCTGGACCTGAAGCCGGCCGACGGCATGCGCCACATGAAGAAGGACATGGGCGGCGCGGCGCATGCGCTGGCGCTGGCCGGCCTGGTGATGGCGCAGCGGCTGCCGCTGCGGCTGACCGTGCTGCTCGCGGCGGTGGAGAACGCGGTCGGCCCGGACGCGTTCCGCCCCGGCGACGTGATTTCCACCCGCCAGGGCATCAGCGTGGAGATCGACAACACCGATGCCGAAGGCCGGCTGGTGCTGTGCGACGCGCTGACCTACGCCAGCGAACAGGCGCCGGACGCGATCCTGGATTTCGCCACGCTGACCGGCGCGGCGCGGATCGCGCTGGGGCCGGACCTGCCGGCGCTGTTCTGCAACGACGACGCGCTGGCGCAGGCCTGGATCGCCGCCGGCGAACGCAGCCGCGACCCGGTGTGGCGCATGCCGCTGTGGCGCCCGTACCTGCGCTACCTGACCAGCTCGATCGCCGACCTGGCCAACGCCGGCTCGCGCATGGCCGGCGCGGTGACCGCGGCGCTGTACCTGGAGCGCTTCGTACCGGCACGGCAGGCCTGGGCGCACCTGGACGTGTACGCCTGGAACGACAGCGACCGCCCCGGCCGCCCCGCCGGCGGCGAAGCGCTGGCCCTGCGCTCGGCCTACGCGATGCTGAAGGCGCGCTACGTCGGGTAGGGTTTGGTGGGATGTCGGTGTCTGGCGTAGGCGGCAAGACGGGGATGCCGGAGCGTAGACGCTCCCTGTAGGAGCGGCTTCAGCCGCGACAGACAAACAAGACCGCCAGAGTTCCCGACTTGTTCGTCGCGGCTGAAGCCGCTCCTACAAAAACAGGAACTCGCGGCCTGTTCGCTGGGTGCACTGTGGGAGGGACTTCAGTCCCAACGCGACCCAGTCACAGCACCTCCACCGCTTCCCTCGTCGCGACTGAAGTCGCTCCCACAAGGAGCTTGCGGCGCGCGCGGTGTGCACTGTAGGAGCGGCTTCAGCCGCGACAGAAGAACAAAACCGCCAGGGCTCCTCCCGGCTTGTTCGTCGCGGCTGAAGCCGCTCCTTGTATCTGGACATGGCGCGCTGATGGCGTTATGTCTTCCGACTGATCATCGGAGCGGTGCGGGAAGCCCAGTCGCTCCTGAAGCTACGAGCTTGCATTGTAGATTGGCTCCCGCACCGCACATGCTGGCCCATTGGTGTCCGCACGGTATCCAGAGTCCGCCGCAGGCGTGAACTCGCATCCA
>Ga0209371_1000111_pt1 | contig 140093 bp, 124 predicted proteins | sample AgamicAtAmrz_FD_187165 | JGI IMG/M metagenome (GOLD analysis project Ga0209371, IMG submission 187165) | Agave microbial communities from Guanajuato, Mexico - At.Am.rz (SPAdes) (version 2) | ecosystem: Host-associated > Plants > Roots > Rhizosphere | place: Guanajato, Mexico | collected... | reverse complement strand
GCGTAGACACGCGCTAACTGTAACGGCGTTACCATTAGCCCGTAGCCGAAAGAGAAGGTGGCCCTCTCTATGTCAGACCACCGTTGTTTTTGAGGGTATAAGCCACTACTTTCCCCGACCAGCCCCAAATTGGTCGGTTTACCCAGGCCAAAGCGCGCATAAGTATCTACAAGCGCTGAGGAGGGCATCGCTAACGCCAGCCGTGAAACTCCGACGTTACTCGACTTCTGCAAAACCCCGGTCAGGGTCAGTTCGTTGTAGCGCGCCACGTCTTTGATCTCATGACCATTAACGCGGTATGGCACCGTGTTCAGCACGCTGTTTTCCCGCACCACGCCGCGCTGAAGCGCCGTCATCACTACCATCGGCTTCACGGTGGAGCCTGGCTCGAAGATGTCAGTAATGGCGCGGTTACGCATCATCTCTTTTGGCGTGTTGCTGAGGTTATTCGGGTTGTAGGCTGGGCTGTTTGCCATCGCCAGCACTTCGCCGGTATTAACATCCACCAGCACAGCGGTGCCGGACTCGGCTTTGTTAAACGCCACGGCATTGTTGAGTTCGCGATAGACCAGCGCCTGCAGACGTTCGTCAATGCTCAGCGTCAGGTTATGCGCTGCACGGCTGTCTACGGAGGAAATATCTTCGATCACGCGGCCGTAGCGGTCTTTACGCACCGTACGTTCGCCCGGCGCACCCGTCAGCCATTTGTCGAAGCTCTTTTCGATACCCTCGATGCCCTGGCCGTCAATATTGGTAAAGCCGATCAGATGTGATGTCACCTGTCCAGCGGGATAGTAGCGGCGTGACTCTTCACGTAGATGGATGCCGGGGAGTTTAAGCTTTTTGATGTAGTCGCTGATGGCGGGGTTAACCTGACGCGCCAGATAGATAAAACGCCCTTTAGGATTGGCGTTGACACGCGTTGCCAGCTGATCGAGCGGAATGGAAAGCGCGTCGGCGAGCGCCTTCCATCGGCTATCGAGCGTAACGCCGCCCGCATCATGCAGCTCTTTAGGATCGGCCCAGATAGCGTTTACTGGCACGCTGACCGCCAGAGGGCGGCCGGCACGGTCGCTGATCATGCCGCGCGCAGTGGGAACCGCTTGTACGCGCAAGGAGCGCAGATCGCCCTCTTTTACCAGCTTATCCGGGCTAATCACCTGTAGCCAGGCCACGCGCGACAGCAGGCCAAACAGCGCCAGTAAAATACAGCCGCACAGCAACGCAAAACGCCAGCTTACAAAGCTGGCCTTATCTTCCTGTTTTTTCAACTTCAGCGTTTTGCTTGCGCCGCTCATTGCGATTTAGCGTTCCTTATTTCTGTACCACGATATTTTCCTGTGACGGATCGACGTGCCGTAGCTGCAGCTTGTCGGTGGCGATGCGTTCCACCCGGCTGTGATCGCCTAGCGCGTTCTCTTCAAGGATCAAGTTACGCCACTCAATGTCTAGCGCGTCGCGCTCTAATACCAGTTGTTCACGCTGCGCGGTCAGCAGACGCGTTTTGTGCGTCGTCGTTACCACAATCACCGCTGACACCAGAACGGCAATCAGCAGGATCAACGGTATTTTGCCGAATCGCAGCAGGTCGCCACCAATGACGCCCGGCAGGCTATGACGTTCGTTGCCGATCATGCGTCAGTTCTCTCCGCGATGCGCAAAACGGAACTGCGCGCGCGCGGGTTTTCTGCTACTTCTGCGTCACCCGGCGCCATTTTGCCAAGCAGCTTCAGCTGACGTCCGCCCAGCGCCTTCAGCTGCGTTTCGGTCATCGGAATGCCCGCAGGCACCTGCGGCCCCCGGCTCTGGTCGCGCATAAAGCGTTTAACCAGGCGGTCTTCCAGCGAATGGAAGCTAATAACGGATAAGCGCCCTTCCGGTGCCAGCACCGTTAACGCGCCTTTTAGCGCCGTTTCGATCTCTTCCAGCTCGCTGTTGATCCAGATACGGATCGCCTGAAAGCTGCGCGTCGCCGGATGCTTGAACTTATCTTTTACCGGCGTTGCCGCCGCAATGACGTCGGCCAGCTCTTTGGTGCGCGTCATCGGCTGCTCGCGGTTGCGCTCAACGATGGCGCGCGCAATGCGCTTCGCAAAACGCTCTTCGCCGTAGGTCTTTAGCACAAAGGCGATATCCGCCTCTTCCGCTTTTAGCAACCATTCAGCGGCGGAGTGTCCGCGCGTTGGGTCCATACGCATATCCAGCGGTCCGTCGCGCATAAAAGAGAAGCCGCGTTCAGCGTCGTCCAGCTGCGGCGATGAAACGCCCAAATCAAGCAGAACACCGTCAATTTTGCCGCTTAATTCCAGCGCCTCGACATAGTCGGCCAGCGCGGAGAACGGTCCGTGCACAATTGAGAAACGCGGATCGGTGATCTCAGCGGCTGCGGCGATAGCTTGCGGGTCGCGATCGATAGCGATAAGCCGTCCCTGCGCGCCCAGCTGCGACAGAATCAAACGTGAATGTCCGCCGCGACCAAAGGTGCCGTCGATGTAGATGCCGTCTTCCCTGATGTTGAGGCCATTAACCGCCTCGTCCAGTAGCACCGTGGTGTGTTTAAAATTTTCCTGCATAGCTATAGCGACAAGTCCTGCAACCGCTCAGTTAAAGGTTCCTGAGCCGACTGTTCTGCGTCAATATCATCCTTAACTTGTTGATACCAGGTCTGTTCATCCCACAGTTCAAACTTGTTGAACTGGCCGACCAGCATCACTTCTTTCGTCAGGTGCGCGTGTTGGCGAAGGGTATTCGCCAGTAGTAAACGGCCTGCGTTATCCATCTGACACTCACTGGCATGGCCCAGCAGCAGACGCTGTACGCGTCGCTCAACAGGGTTCATGCTGGATAAGCGAGACAGCTTTCTTTCAATCATTTCCCATTCGGGCAGGGTATAAAGCAGCAGGCATGGCTGATGAAGGTCGATGGTGCATACCATCTGCCCTTGAGATTCCCCGATCAGCGTCTCGCGATAGCGCGTTGGTACGGCCAGCCGCCCTTTACTGTCGAGATTGACTAACGTTGCTCCACGGAACATGCCAGCCTCACCCTCAGTTACCCATTTTCACCACTTTATCCCACTTTTTACCACGCCACGAGTTTACGGAGGCGATGAAATCGTTGTCAAGCCGAAGCGCGGCGGGAATATAACTATTTACAAGGGCTAATTTCGCTGATTGAAAAGTGGCTAAGCGGGAAAAAGGTCATTTTCTAAAATTAACCTGATGAATAGTGGATTAAAAAAAAGAGCAATTAAAAAAACGACTAAAAATAAGCCTGACGGCCAGCGCTAATATTCTTCACTGTTTCTGAGACAGGGGCTGCATTTTAGGGGATTTCTGAAAGAGAGCCTGGCTGCTTCAGGCGCGGCGGGAGTCGACGGCACGCCCGAAATCTGAACAATTAACAAACACATCGTTGCTAATTTGTTAGATGGGGTGTCGTAAATTTACGCTTTTTTACCCTGAGTATTTATCGCTATTAACATATGAAAATTAATGAGCGGCACGCTTGCCGCGCATCAACTATTTAACTTTTCGACTAAGCTGGCCGCGACGAAATAAATTCCGGCGGATGCGCGTTAATCCCGGTTTCGGTTTTCGAGGTTCATCAAGTGAAGCCAGAACTAACTCCAGTACACGCTCTGCCACATCGCGATGGCGCTGTCCGACAGCCAGCACCGGGCACTCAAGAAAGTCCAGTAATTCGTGGTCGCCAAAGGTGGCGATTGCCAGCTCGGTCGGCAAGCGTCCTTCACGTTTCAGCGTGACGTCCATTACACCCTGCAGCAGGCCAAACGAAGTGGTGTATAGCGCCTCTGGCATCTCGTGATCGTTAAGGTACTTCTCGAAAAGCGCTGCTGCTGCCGTACGCTCGAAGCTATTGCAATAGAGATAGTCGATAGGTCGCGGATCGTCCTTCCAGGCATCGCGAAAGCCCATTTCGCGCAGAAAGCTGACAGAAAGCTCCGGCAACGCGCCGAGAAATAAGACGTTTTTCACCGGAAGCTGACGCAATTCAGCCGCCAGCGTGAAGGCGTCATCCTGATCGGCACCGACCACACTGGTGAAATGCTCACGATCCAGCGCGCGGTCTAACGCAATAATCGGCAACGAATCGTTGATCCAGCGCTGATAAAAGGGGTGTTCAGGCGGTAAAGAGGTAGAAACAATAATGGCATCGACCTGCCGCTGTAGCAGGTGCTCAATGCAGCGCATTTCGTTGTCAGGCTGATCTTCCGAGCAGGCGATAAGCAGCTGATAACCACGCTGACGCGCCTGGCGCTCCAGGTAATTGGCGATGCGGGTATAGCTGGTATTTTCCAGATCGGGGATCACCAGGCCGATAGAGCGCGTGCGACCCGCGCGCAGGCCCGCCGCCACTGCGTTAGGGTGATAGTTATGCTCACGCACCACCGCCATCACTTTCTCGACGGTTTTTTCGCTGACACGATACTGCCGCGCTTTGCCATTAATGACATAACTGGCCGTGGTGCGCGACACACCCGCCAGGCGCGCGATTTCATCCAGTTTCACGATAACTCCATTACATCACAGCAAGCCGAGTTGCTGCCGATGACCGCAACTAAGCTAAGGGTAACTCGTTTGTAACATCTAACAGCAGAAAACCGCGCTGAGCAACCGCTTTTCTTACTGAACTGCGCTTAGCGCATAAAATAAAAAAACCCGGCATTACGCCGGGTTAGCAACAGTAACCTGCTGTGATTAACGCATAATGCGATCGCCACGCGATACGCCGACAATGCCGGAACGCGCCACTTCCACGATCTCCGCGACTTCACGCACCGTATTGAGGAAGGCATCAAGTTTATCGCTGGTCCCGGCAAGCTGAACCGTGTACAGCGTTGGCGTCACGTCGATGATCTGGCCACGGAAGATCTCCGCGCTGCGCTTCACCTCTTCACGGCCGTAGCCGGTCGCCTGTAACTTCACTAGCATGATTTCACGTTCGACGTAAGCGCCCTGCCCTAGCTCAGTCACGCGCAGCACATCGACCAGCTTGTGCAGCTGTTTCTCGATCTGTTCAAGCACCTTGGCATCGCCGACGGTCTGGATGGTCATGCGCGACAGCGTCGGGTCATCCGTTGGCGCAACGGTCAGGCTTTCGATGTTGTAGCCGCGCTGGGAAAAGAGGCCCACTACGCGAGACAATGCGCCGGATTCGTTTTCCAGCAAAACCGATAAAATACGACGCATAATTAAGTCCTCTCCGTTTTGCTCAGCCACATTTCATCCATCGACCCGCCGCGAATCTGCATCGGGTACACGTGCTCGCTACCGTCAACCGTTACGTCGACAAACACCAGACGGCCCTTCGCCAGGGTATCCAGCGCCAGCTGCAGCTTCTCTTCCAGTTCGGAAGGATGCTGGATCGCGATGCCAACGTGGCCGTAAGCTTCGGCAAGACGCACAAAGTCAGGCAGCGACTCCATATAAGACTGCGAATGGCGGCCTGAATAGATCATGTCCTGCCACTGCTTCACCATACCGAGGAAACGGTTATTAAGGTTCAGCACCAGCACCGGCAAATCGTACTGTAGCGCGGTGGAGAGTTCCTGAATATTCATCTGGATGCTACCGTCGCCGGTCACGCAGATGACCGTTTCGTCCGGCAGTGCCATTTTGACACCCAGCGCGGCTGGCAGACCAAAGCCCATGGTGCCCAGCCCGCCGGAGTTAATCCAGCGGCGCGGTTTATCAAAGGGATAGTAGAGCGCGGCAAACATCTGGTGCTGTCCGACGTCCGAGGTGACATACGCATCGCCATGGGTCAGCCGCCATATTGTCTCGATCACCGCCTGCGGCTTGATCGCCTCGCTGGTGCGATCGAATGACAAACATTTGCGGCTGCGCCAGCCCTCAATGCTCTGCCACCAGTCGCGCAGGCTGTCGAGCTCCTGCTTCGCCTCGCTTTGCGTCAGCAGCTCCAGCATCTGTTGCAGCGTCTGCTTCGCATCGCCAACAATAGGAATATCTGCCGCGACGGTCTTCGAGATCGAAGTCGGATCGATGTCGATATGCAACACCGTGGCGTTCGGGCAATATTTTGCCAGGTTATTGGTGGTGCGGTCGTCAAAGCGTACGCCGACGGCAAAAATCAGGTCAGCGTTATGCATGGTCATATTGGCTTCATAGGTGCCGTGCATGCCGAGCATCCCCACCGCCTGACGGTGCGTGCCGGGGAATGCGCCCAGCCCCATCAGCGAAGAGGTGACCGGAATGTTCAGCTTTTCAGCCAGCTGCAGCAGTTCCGCTTCGCACGCCGAGGTAATCGCGCCGCCACCGACGTACATGACCGGCTTATGCGCGGCAAGCAGCGTATTCAGGGCGCGCTTGATCTGTCCTTTATGCCCCTGAATCGTCGGGTTGTAGGAACGCATGCTGACAGATTCTGGATAGACGTAAGGCAGCTTGTTGGCCGGATTAAGAATATCTTTCGGTAAATCGATCACCACCGGCCCCGGACGGCCACTGGCTGCCAGCCAGAAGGCTTTCTTGAGCACGGTTGGGATCTCTTCGGTGCTTTTTACCAGAAAGCTGTGCTTCACCACCGGACGGGAAATACCCACCATGTCGCACTCTTGAAAGGCGTCATAGCCAATCAGTGAGGAAGGCACCTGCCCTGACAAAATCACCAGCGGAATCGAATCCATATAGGCGGTCGCGATACCAGTGATCGCGTTAGTTGCCCCGGGACCCGACGTTACCAGCACGACGCCAACTTCGCCTGTCGCGCGCGCCAGCCCGTCGGCCATATGCACCGCGCCCTGCTCATGGCGCACCAGTACGTGATCGATACCGCCAACGGTTTGCAGCGCATCATAAATATCCAGCACCGCGCCGCCTGGATACCCGAACACCTGTTTTACGCCCTGATCGATCAACGAACGGACGACCATCTCGGCTCCTGACAACATCTCCATTTTCTGCCTCCAGGCTTGAGGAACTGAATCCACTGACGCTCGCTGTTCCAGCGCGCCACTGGCATCCTGCCCCAAATTCGCCAGTTAAGATCAAAACCTTATGTTTATGCGCAGACGCCGAAACGCATTTCCGGCGTCCAGATACAGAGAAATCTGTTTGGTTGATTGTTTTAAGAGTTGGTCGATTACCATAACCGTAGAAAACCTGGCAGGCAAACGTCAGACGCGCCGCTTATCGTTAAGTCGGCTTTAAAGCCTCTGGGCGATAAGTTGACTGTGCGAGGAATTATCTAATTCAGTCGAAGTTAGGCAGAAGAAAATGCTAAAGAAGAAATGATATCCAGCGGGTTATAAGAAATAACAAAAAGTTAATTACCGCCCCCTCAGCCCACAATGTTCCTGATAAATTCATTTCTGGCGTGATTAACTTCGAAATAAAGCCAATGCACGACAATATGCTAATCAACCTGAGAAAATCGCTTTCCACCTCTCTCTGAGATTATAAATTTAATCATTAAAATTCAAAAAGATAAATGCATACAGCCAGTACCAGCCATATGACATCACTTGCATTTCATTACAGGTTGCGGGTTCCACTGAAATGGATATTAATCACAGGATTTTTTTCTTAATGTGTCTTTAAAAATACCCTTTTACTTATGGTTGACATCCCCTCCCGATTCCAGTACCAATATGTGCAGCACAAAATTTACGAGGTTCGAATCCATGTTTCATTCATTCCGCCTACTTGGTCTACTACTTAACGCATTCAATTTGCGCGGTAGACTGGTGGGCAGAATCAAACACTGATTCGAACCTGCTGAAAGTTAAAAACCCGCGCCTGGCGCGGGTTTTTTTATGCTCGTTGCACGGCGAAGTTAACGCATAAGGATGAACAGGATGAGCCAGCAAGTCATTATTTTCGATACCACTCTGCGCGACGGTGAACAGGCATTACAGGCCAGCCTGAGTGTGAAAGAAAAACTGCAAATCGCTCTGGCGCTGGAGCGCATGGGCGTTGACGTGATGGAAGTGGGTTTTCCAGTTTCTTCGCCGGGCGATTTCGAATCAGTGCAGACCATTGCACGCACCATTAAAAACAGCCGCGTCTGTGGGCTGGCGCGCTGCGTTGAGAAAGATATCGATGCCGCTTATGAAGCGCTGCGCGTAGCAGAAGCCTTTCGCATTCACACCTTTATCGCAACCTCACCGATGCATATCGCCACCAAACTGCGCAGCACGCTGCCGGAAGTGATTGAGCGTGCCGTGCATATGGTGAAGCGCGCCCGCAACTACACCAGTGACGTTGAGTTTTCCTGCGAAGATGGCGGCCGCACACCGATTGATGACCTGTGCCGCGTCGTTGAAGCGGCGATCAACGCTGGCGCAACCACCATCAATATTCCTGACACCGTCGGCTATACCCTGCCGGGCGAATACGCCAGCATCTTTAGCCAGCTGATCAATCGCGTGCCGAATATCGACAAAGCGATTCTGTCTGTGCACACCCATGACGATTTAGGCATGGCGACTGGCAACGCGCTGGCTGCTGTGCAGGCGGGCGCGCGCCAGGTAGAAGGCACGTTGAACGGTCTGGGCGAACGCGCCGGTAACTGTGCGCTGGAAGAGGTCATCATGGCGATCAAAACCCGTCAGCAGGTGATGAACGTCCATACCGGCATTAATCATCAGGAAATCTACCGCACCAGCCAAATGGTTAGCCAGATCTGCAATATGCCAATCCCGGCGAACAAAGCAGTGGTTGGCTCGAACGCCTTCGCTCACTCTTCTGGTATCCATCAGGATGGCGTGCTGAAAAACCGCGAAAACTACGAAATCCTGACGCCGGAATCGATCGGCCTGCACAAAATCCAGCTGAACCTGACGTCACGTTCTGGCCGTGCGGCGGTGAAACACCGTATGGAAGAGATGGGCTACAAAGAGAGCGACTACAGTCTGGATGCACTGTACGACGCCTTCCTGAAGCTGGCCGACAAGAAAGGCCAGGTATTTGATTACGATCTGGAAGCGCTGGCCTTTATTAACAAACAGCATGAAGAGCCTGAGCATTTCCAGCTGAACGAGTTCACCGTGCAGACCGGTTCCAGCGTCACAGCCACCGCATCGGTACAGCTGCGCTGCGGCGAAGAAGCGAAAGCCGACGCCGCGACCGGCAACGGCCCGGTGGATGCCGTCTATCAGGCAATCAACCGCATCACCGGCTTCGAAGCCGAGCTGGTGAACTATAAGTTAACCGCGAAAGGTCACGGCGAGAACGCGCTGGGTCAGGTCGATATCGTGGTGAATTACAACGGTCGTAAATTCCATGGCGTGGGTCTGGCGACCGATATCGTCGAGTCCTCCGCCAAAGCGATGGTCAACGCGCTTAACAATATCTGGCGCGCCAAAGAAGTTGAAAAAGAATTGCAGCGCAAATTTCAGAAGGAAACGGTGTAACTATGTCTACCTCCTCTCATATCGCAGTACTGCCTGGCGACGGCATTGGTCCGGAAGTGATGGCGCAGGCGCTGAAAGTGCTGGACGCCATTCGTCAACGCTTTGATATGCGTATCACTACCAGCGAGTATGACGTCGGCGGCATCGCCATCGACCGTCACGGAGAACCGCTGCCGTCTGCCACTGTTGCAGGCTGCGAGCAGGCTGACGCGATTCTGTTTGGCTCGGTTGGCGGCCCGAAGTGGGAGCACCTGCCGCCCGCCGCGCAGCCGGAGCGCGGTGCGCTGCTGCCGCTGCGCAAGCACTTTAAACTGTTCAGTAACTTGCGCCCGGCCGCGCTTTATCAGGGTCTGGAAGCGTTTTGCCCGCTGCGCGCCGATATCGCGGCGAAAGGCTTCGATATTCTGTGCGTGCGCGAACTGACCGGCGGTATCTACTTCGGCCAGCCGAAAGGACGCGAGGGCAGCGGTCCGCACGAGCGCGCCTTTGATACCGAGGTCTATCACCGTTTCGAGATTGAGCGCATTGCGCGTATCGCCTTTGAGTCTGCGCGTAAGCGTCGCAGCAAAGTCACCTCTATTGATAAAGCCAACGTGCTGCAAACCTCGGTGATGTGGCGCGAGATCGTGAATGAAGTCGCGAAGGACTATCCGGATGTACAGCTGAGCCATATGTACATCGACAACGCCACCATGCAGCTGATTAAAGACCCGTCGCAGTTTGACGTGCTGCTGTGCTCTAACCTGTTCGGCGACATCCTCTCTGACGAGTGCGCGATGATCACCGGTTCGATGGGCATGCTGCCGTCAGCCAGCCTGAATGAAGAAGGCTTTGGACTGTATGAGCCAGCGGGCGGCTCCGCACCAGACATCGCCGGGCAGAATATCGCGAACCCGGTGGCGCAGATCCTGTCGCTGTCGCTGCTGCTGCGTTACAGCCTGAATGCCGACGCCGCTGCCGACAGCATTGAGCGCGCCATCAGCCGCGCGCTGGAAGAAGGCTACCGCACTAAAGATTTGGCCGGTGATGGCCCCGCCGTCACCACGGATGAGATGGGCAGCATCATTGCCCGCTTTATCGCCGAGGAAAAATAAAATAATGAAAACCTTATACCAGAAGTTATTTGATGCACATGTCGTTCACGAAGCGCCCAACGAGACGCCCCTGCTCTATATCGATCGTCACCTGATCCACGAAGTGACCTCACCGCAGGCCTTTGACGGCCTGCGTGCGCACGGCCGCAAAGTGCGTCAGCCGTCGAAGACCTTTGCGACGATGGACCACAACGTGTCGACCCAGACCAAAGATATCAACGCCTCTGGTGAGATGGCGCGCATCCAGATGCAGGAGTTGATGAAGAACTGCGCCGAGTTTGGCGTGCAGCTCTATGACCTGAACCACCCGTTTCAGGGCATCGTGCACGTTATCGGCCCAGAGCAAGGCATGACGCTGCCGGGCATGACCATCGTCTGCGGCGACTCACATACCGCTACCCATGGCGCATTCGGCTCGCTGGCGTTCGGTATCGGCACCTCGGAAGTGGAGCATGTGTTCGCCACCCAGACGCTGAAGCAGGGCCGCGCCAAAACCATGAAAATCGAAGTGCTGGGCGACGCCGCAACCGGCATTACCGCCAAAGACATTGTGCTGGCGATTATCGGCAAGACCGGCAGCGCGGGCGGCACCGGCCACGTAGTGGAGTTCTGCGGTCCGGCTATCGAAGCGCTGAGCATGGAAGGCCGTATGACCCTGTGCAATATGGCGATTGAGATGGGCGCTAAAGCGGGCCTGGTCGCGCCGGATGATACCACCTTCAATTACCTGAAAGGCCGTCAGTTCGCACCACAGGGTGAGAAGTGGGAGCAGGCAGTAGAATACTGGCGCACGCTGAAGTCAGACGAAGGCGCGCACTATGACGCCATCGTCACGCTGAACGCCGCTGATATCGCACCGCAGGTCACCTGGGGCACCAACCCAGGCCAGGTTATCGCCGTGGATCAGCTGATCCCGAACCCGGCCTCTTTTGCCGATCCGGTCGAGCGCGCCTCAGCTGAGAAAGCGCTGGCCTATATGAATTTGCAGCCGGGCATCCGCCTGACCGATGTCGCTATTGATAAGGTTTTTATCGGTTCCTGCACCAACTCACGTATTGAAGATCTGCGTGCCGCAGCGGCCATCGCCAAAGGGCGTAAAGTCGCGCCGGGCGTGGTGGCGATGGTGGTACCTGGCTCTGGCCCGGTAAAAGCGCAGGCGGAAGCGGAAGGCCTGGACAAGATTTTCCTCGAGGCCGGTTTCGAATGGCGTCTGCCGGGCTGCTCAATGTGTCTGGCGATGAACAATGATCGCCTGAATCCTGGCGAGCGCTGTGCCTCTACCAGCAACCGTAACTTTGAAGGTCGTCAGGGCCGTGGTGGTCGCACCCATCTGGTCAGCCCGGCGATGGCCGCCGCCGCCGCGGTATCTGGCCACTTTGCCGATATCCGTGAACTGACAGGAGCGTAATCATGGCGAACAAATTCACTCAGCATACCGGCATTGTTGCCCCGCTGGACGCGGCGAACGTCGACACCGACGCCATTATTCCTAAGCAGTTTCTGCAAAAAGTGACGCGCACCGGCTTTGGCGCGCACCTGTTTCACGACTGGCGTTTTGACGACGACGCGGGCACGGTGCCAACCGCCAGCTTTGTGTTGAACAAACCGGAATTTAAGGGCACCAGCATTCTGCTGGCGCGTGAGAACTTCGGCTGCGGCTCCTCGCGTGAGCACGCGCCCTGGGCACTGACCGATTTCGGTTTTCACGTAGTGATTGCGCCGAGCTTCGCCGACATTTTCTACGGCAACAGCTTTAACAACCAGCTGCTGCCGGTGCGCCTGAGCGATGAAGAGGTCGATGAGATGTTTAAGCTGGTGGCCGCCCAGCCGGGCATCCGCTTTACCGTCGATCTGGAAGCGCAGACGGTGACGGCGGGCGACAAAGTTTATTCGTTTGAGATCGACAGCTTCCGCCGTCACTGTATGCTGAACGGCCTCGACAGCATCGGCCTGACGTTACAGCACGAAGCCGCTATTTCCGAATACGAACAGCACCAGCCTGCGTTTCTGAACTAAAGCATAGCTGTTTGCATGCAGAGAGCTAACGCGAGTGGCAGGGTCCGATCGCAAAGTCGCTTTGCGCATCCCTGCTCGCTCGTCCCGCGCCATACCTGCCGCGGGACGCTTTGCTCCTCGGACCCAGCCACCCGCGTTTTAAGCTTTAGTGCTGTCTGTAAGAAAACAGTGCCCTTTTTTAGACGTTCTTCACGCGCGCCGACATAGCAAACGCCACCACAGCCAGCCCCAGCGCCAGCCAGTACACCGAAATATGGCCGAAGCGCTCGCTCAGTGTCCCCTGAATGACGCCCGCCAGAATCATCCCGGTCGAGATCGAATTGGTAAACATGGTGGTTGCCGCACCCGGCCTGCCCGGCATTAAATCCTGAAACCACAGCATGCCGATCCCGGCGATAATGCCGATAAACACCGCGTTAAACAGCTGTAGCGCCATCAGCGAAGTTTGCGACGCAAACATCACCAGCCCGGCGTAAAACAAAATGCCCGCCGCCAGCGCGATCAGCATCAAATTGCGCTTGCCGATATGTTTTGCATAGTGACCAGCCAGCAGCATCACCGGGATCTCTAGCCCTGCCGCCGTCCCCATCAGCAAGCCCGCCAGCTTCTCCGGTAGCCCCAGCGTGGCGCTGATATAGAGCGGCATGTCGATGATATACATGGTATTGCAGGTCCACATCGTTACCGAGGCGATAAACAGCAGGCGCACGTCACGGTCGCGCCAGCCGCTTAACGGCATACCGCCGCTCTGCATCAGCGGCGCGGCACGCGGCACAGACGGCAGCGTAAACTTAATCAACAGGATACAGACCAGGAACAGCGCGGCGGCCACCAGAAACAGCGTCACAAAGCCAAAGTTAAGCGCCAGCGCAAACGACAGCGGTGGGCCAATCACCCAGGCGAGCGACAGCTGCGCACGCATTATCGAGCTGAACATCACCGCCTCACGCGCCGACTGGTCGGCATATTCACGCGCCAGCGCAAAAATCTGCGGCATCGAGACGCTGGCCAGCGCCGAAAGCAGCACGCCCAGCGTAATCAGCGTCAGATAGTGGCGGGTAAAGGCAAACAGCAATGCGTTGCACAGCGCCATCAGGCAGCAAAACAAAATCAATGTACGGCGGTCGCCACGGCTGTCGGAGCGCTTTGCCACCAGCATACTGACGGCAATACCGGCGAAGGCGTTGACGGTAAAAAACAGCCCGACCCAGAAAGGTCGCGCCTGCACTTCACGCGTCAGAAACAGGCTCAGCGTGGGTGCCTGTAGCGCGCCCGCCACGCCAATCATAAAAGAGGCCGCCATAAAGGCGAGATAGACCGGATTAATACGGCGCTTCCGGGTTAACAGCGACTTCATAGCGAAATCCCTTTGAGATGGTAATAGCAGGAAAAACAAGAGAGAGGATTCTAGCGCAACAGAAAAAAGCCAGCAGGGAAAATCTCTGCTGGCGGTGTAATTGCACCCTACTCAGAAAAGATCCCGCCGCAGCGGAATCATGGTCGAACGCCATTCAGTGCTGAATGCCTCCCGCTCTTCCAATAGTTCCAAGTTTGCCCTTAATATGGGGCAGGAAAAACTGAGCGCTTTTCACAGGGAGTTCCTCTTTTATGTCCTCATCGCGCCTCAAGCAACAGTTCATCCGCCTGTGGCAAAGCTGCCAGGGTGAAAGTCAGCTGGTTACGCTGAGCGAGCTGGCGGAGCTGCTGCACTGCTCACGTCGTCATATGCGTAACCTGCTTAATGCGATGCAGGAGGCTGGCTGGCTCACCTGGCAGGCTGAAGCAGGACGCGGCAAACGCTCGCAGCTGACCTTCTGCTACACCGGCCTGGCGCTCCAGCAGCAGCGCGCCGAGGATCTGCTGGAGCAGGATCGTATCGACCAGCTGGTACAGTTAGTCGGTGACAAAGCCGAAGTGCGCCAGATGATCCGCGCCCATCTTGGCCGCAGCTTTCGCCAGGGCAAACACATCCTGCGCGTGCTCTACTATCGCCCCTTACTCAATCTGCTGCCCGGCTCACCGCTGCGCCGTTCGGAAACGCATCTGGCACGTCAGATCTTTAATGGACTCACGCGGATAAATGAGGAAAACGGGGAAGTCGAGGCGGATATTGCCCATCACTGGCAGTCGCTGTCGCCACTACACTGGCGTTTCTATTTGCGTCCGGCGATCCGTTTCCATCACGGCCGCGAGCTGGAGATTGCGGACGTGATTACCAGCCTCGAACGCCTCCGGCCGCAGCCGCTCTTTTCCCATATAAAGACAATTGACTCACCTGCGCCCTGGACGCTGGATATCCATCTTAACGAGCCGGATAGCTGGCTTCCCTGGCTACTCGGCAGCGTCAGTGCGATGGTGTTGCCGCGCGAATGGCCGCAGATGCGTGACTTCGCCCGTCAGCCTGTCGGCACTGGCCCCTATCGCGTGGTGCGTAACCAGCAAAGCCAGCTGAAGATCGAGGCGTTTGACGACTACTTCGGCTTCCGTGCGCTGATTGATGATGTGTCGATTTGGGTATTGCCGGAGATCAGCGACGAACTGGTCTATTCAGGCGTGCGCCTGCAGGGTGCAGAGGAAGACGAAAAATCGGAAGAGAGCCGCCTTGAAGAGGGCTGCTATTTTCTGCTGTTCGACCAGCGTTCCGCGAAAGGCCGCGACGCTGCAATCCGGCGCTGGCTCTGCCATCTCCTTAATCCCATTGCGCTGCTTAACCATGCTGAGATGGGCTACCAGCGCTACTGGTACCCCGCCTACGGTCTGCTGCCGCGCTGGCACCACCGCCGTGACCTGACGCCGGTAGAAAAACCGGCGGGCCTGGAGAGCCTGACGCTGACGTGGTACAGCCAGCACGTTGAACATGAGGGTATCGCCAACGCGCTGCGTCCGCTGCTGGCGCAGCATAATGTACGGCTAATCGCGCGGGCGGTCGATTACGACACCTGGCATCAGGGCGAGGCGGAAAGTGACGTCTGGCTCGGCAGCGTTAACTTTACGCTGCCGCTGGAGTACGCCCTGTTCGCTCAGCTCTACGAAATCCCACTGCTGCATCACTGTTTACCCATCGACTGGGAAGGTGATGCCGCACGCTGGCGGTGCAAAGCGCTGCCGCTGGCGGAATGGAGCAAACGCCTGCTCGACGCGGACGTTCTGCACCCGCTGTTCCATCACTGGCTGCTGCTCGAAGGCCAGCGCAGCATGCGCGGCGTACGGCTCAATACGCTCGGCTGGTTCGACTTTAAATCCGCCTGGTTTGCACCGCCGGCTCTGTAAGCCTTTCACCTTGCCGGTGAAATGTCTAGAATGAGCCGTTCTCAACGGGGTGCCTGCAAAAGGCTGAGAGAAACCCGTCGAACCTGATTCGGTTAATACCGACGTAGGGATTTGAGAGGCTGCTACGCTCAGATCCTTTGCGACTCATAACAATTCTCCTTAAGGAGCGCAAAGTGGTTAAACAGATCCTTCCTCTGCTGCTGTTGCTGTCCGTTCCGGCGCTGGCCGCAAAACCTGCCCTGACCGTCTACACCTACGACTCATTCTCCGCGGAATGGGGCCCTGGCCCGGCTGTCAAAAAAGCCTTTGAAGCCCAGTGTGGCTGCGAGCTGAAGTACGTGGCGCTGGAAGATGGCGTTTCGCTGCTCAACCGGGTCCGCATGGAGGGTAAGAACAGCAAGGCTGACGTCGTGCTGGGCCTGGATAACAACCTGCTTCAGGCCGCGCAGCAGACCGGACTGTTTGCCAAAAGCAGCGTTGACCTCAGCAAACTGGCGCTGCCGGGTGGCTGGCAGGATCAGACTTTTATCCCCTTCGACTACGGCTATTTCGCCTTCGTCTATGACAAAAACCGCCTGAAGAACCCGCCGACCAGCCTGAAAGAGCTGGTGGAAAGCCCGGAAAAATGGCGCGTGATTTATGAAGATCCGCGCACCAGTACGCCTGGCCTGGGCCTGCTGCTGTGGATGCAGAAAGTCTATGGCGACAACGCGCCAGAAGCCTGGCAGAAACTGGCGCAGAAAACCGTCACCGTCACCAAAGGCTGGAGTGAAGCCTACGGCCTGTTTCTGAAAGGCGAAGGCGATCTGGTGCTGAGCTACACCACCTCGCCTGCCTACCATCTGATCGAAGAGAAAAAAGAGAACTACGCCGCAGCCCCCTTTAGCGAAGGCCACTATTTGCAGGTCGAAGTGGCTGCGCAGCTCGCCAGCAGCAAACAGCCTGCGCTGGCGCAGCAGTTTATGCAGTTTATGCTGACGCCCGCTTTCCAGCACGCGATCCCGACCGGCAACTGGATGTATCCGGTGATCAAAAGCGATCTGCCTGCGGGCTATCAAACCCTGAGCGTGCCGCAAACCGCATTGCAGTTTAGCCCGCAGGAAGTGGCGCAGCAGCGCGCAAGCTGGATCAGTGCATGGCAACGCGCCGTCAGTCGTTAATCCCGCTGTGGATGCTGCCTGGCGGCAGCGCCGCGCTGCTGCTGTGCGCCGTGGCGCTGCTGGCGTTCGGCGCGCTGTGGTTTAGCGCGCCAGCCGGTGACTGGCACGCGCTGCTGCACGACAGCTATCTGCGTCACGTCGTGCTCTTCTCTTTTACCCAGGCGCTGCTCTCTGCGCTGCTGTCGCTGCTGCCAGCAATACCGCTGGCACGCGCGCTCTACCGGCGCCGCTTTCCTGGCCGCCAGCTGCTGCTGCGCCTGTGTGCCATGACGCTGGTGCTGCCGGTGCTGGTGGCGGTGTTTGGCCTGCTGACAGTGTATGGCCGCGTCGGCTGGCTGGCACAGATTTGCCAGCTGGTCGGCATCGACTACCGCTTTTCTCCCTATGGGCTGCAAGGCATTCTGCTGGCGCATATCTTCTTTAACCTGCCGCTGGCGACGCGCCTGATGTTGCAGGCGCTGGAAAGCATTCCAGGCGAGCAGCGCCAGCTGGCTGCCCAGCTCGGCCTGCGCGGATGGCACCTTTTTCGCCTGCTGGAGTGGCCCTGGCTGCGCCGTCAGCTGCTGCCAACCGGCGCACTGATCTTTATGCTCTGCTTTGCCAGCTTCGCTACCGTGCTGTCGCTTGGCGGCGGCCCGCAGGCAACGACCATTGAGCTGGCGATTTTCCAGGCGCTGAGTTATGACTACGATCCCGGCCGCGCCGCGCTGCTGGCGCTGATCCAGCTCGCCTTCTGCCTGACGCTGGTGCTGCTGAGCCAGCGCTTCAGCAAGGCGATCCCCGCAGGTAGCGCACCGCTGCGCGGCTGGCGCGATCCGCAGGATTCACCGGGCGCACGCCTCGGCGATTCACTGATTATCGGCCTGGCGCTGCTGCTGCTGCTGCCACCGCTGCTGGCGGTCATCGTAGACGGGTTACACGGTGGCATCAGCGGTGCGCTGGCGCAGCCTGCGCTGTGGCAGGCGACCCTGACCTCGCTGCGCATTGCCCTCGGTGCAGGTGTGATTTGCGTGGTGCTGACCCTGATGCTGCTGTGGAGCAGCCGCGAACTGCGTCTGCGCCAGCGCGTACTGCCTGCGCAGGTGATGGAAACCAGCGGTATGCTAATTCTGGCGATGCCGGGCATTGTGCTGGCGACCGGCTTCTTCCTGCTGTTCAACGCAACGACAGGCTTGCCCGACTCGCCGGATGGGCTGGTAATTTTCGCCAATGCGCTGCTCGCAATTCCCTATGCGCTTAAGGTGCTGGAAAACCCGATGCGCGATATTGCCGAGCGCTACGCCCATCTGTGCGCCTCCCTGGGGATCGGCGGCTGGAACCGCCTGCGGCTGATCGAGCTGCGCGCGCTGAAGCGTCCGCTGGCGCAGGCGCTGGCTTTTGCCTGCGTCTTGTCGATCGGCGACTTCGGCGTGGTGGCGTTATTTGGCAGCGCCGACTTTCGCACGCTGCCGTTTTATCTCTATCAGCAGACCGGATCGTATCGCGGTGCAGACGGCGCGGTCACCGCCCTGCTGCTGCTGCTGATCTGCCTGCTGCTGTTCACCCTGATGGAAAAATTACCGGGCCGCCATGCTGACGCTGACTAATCTGACCTACCTCTATCAACATCTGCCGATGCGCTTCAGCCTTAACGCTGAACGCGGTGAACGGCTGGCGGTGCTGGGGCCGAGCGGCGCAGGTAAAAGCACGCTGCTCAGCCTGATCGCGGGCTTTCTGCCGGTCAGCCAGGGCACGCTGACCATTGACGGCGCAGACTATAGCCACAGCGTGCCATCGCAGCGTCCGGTGTCGATGCTGTTTCAGGAGAATAACCTCTTTCCACACCTCAGCGTGCAGCAGAATATGGCGCTGGGGCTGCATCCAGGGCTGAAGCTGAACGCTGCGCAGCATCAGCAGCTGGCGGAAATTGCCGAACAGGTGGGATTAAGCGATCTGCTGACGCGCCTGCCGGGTCAGCTCTCGGGTGGTCAGCGGCAGCGCGTGGCGCTGGCGCGCTGCCTGCTGCGCGACCGTCCGGTGCTGCTGCTGGATGAGCCCTTTTCGGCGCTCGATCCGGCGTTGCGTAATGAGATGTTGCAGCTGGTACGTCGCGTCTGCGAGGCGCGGGCGATTACCCTGTTAATGGTGTCGCACAGCCTGGAGGATGCGCAGCAGATAGCACCGCGCAGTCTGGTGATCGTCGATGGCCGCGTTTACTGGGACGGCGCAACCGAGACGCTGCTGTCAGGCAGCACGCGCGAAGCCGATGTGCTCGGCATCGCGCGTGCGTCAGGCTCAGGCAAAGAACACCTGCCCTAACAGCTGGCGGAACATCGGCATCATCGGGTGGAACTGGATGGCGACAAACGCGGCGATGGCAACCACCATTCCCAGCGGCGCCAGCCAGCGCAGGCGTTCAGGTGGCAGATACGGTGTTGCCCAGTCGCGGCTTTTGCCGCTGCGCCACCAGCGCCAGCCGAGCCAGCAACCCAGCCACACCAGCACCGCCACTAACAGTAACAGCCATTTAAACAGGCCGCTCTGGGCATCCTTCGGCACGTCAATCGCCACACCTGCCAGAATGCCCGGCAGCAGATAGAGCGGCGGCCACAGCACGCAGCCAATCAGGTTCGGCGGCAGGAACTTGCGCACCGGCAGCTCCAGCATACCCGCCGCCAGCGGGATCAGCGGACGCGTCGGCCCAACGAAACGCCCGACCAGAATGGTGAACATGCTGTGCTGGTGCAGCGCGTGCTCGGTTTTATCCAGCAGCCCCTTATACTTTTGCAGATATTTCCAGCGGTGCAGCGGCCCCTGAAACTTCCAGCCGATGCCGTAAGAGATCCAGTCACCCAGCAAACAGCCGACAAAGCCCGCCGCCCACGCGGGATAGAGCCCAATCTGGCCGCTGCCCACCAGCGCGCCCAGGCTCGCCATCATCACGGTGCCCGGCAGCAGCAGCCCGACGAAGGCCAGCGACTCAAGAAAGGTCACCAGCGCAACGGCGATAAGCGCGTACTCCAGCGACTGCGTAAACAGGTGTTGAATCCAGGCTTCCATAACCTTCCTTATCAGACTTCGGATGCTGGATTGTCCAGAGGCGGCGCAACAGCGTCAAGGTAAGAATTGTAGGGCAATGTTGACAAAAGCGCGCCGCGAGCACTGGATAAATAACCATGTTATACTCTGGCTGTTTTTTCGTCTGGAGCCGATGTGAATACGCCTCGTGCAGGATTCCTGCTTACCCGCCACTGGCGCGACAGCCCTCAGGGCACTGAAATTGTTCTCTGGCTGGCCACGGATAGTGGCCCGCAGCGGCTGGTCCTGCCCGCGCAGGAGTCGGTAGCTTTCATTCCCTGTGACTATCAGCCGCAGGTAGAGACGCTGCTGCGCGACGAGCGTCAGGTGCGGCTCCAGCCGCTGGCGCTGAAGGATTTTCGCCGCCGTCCGGTTTTCGGCCTCTATTGCCGCCAGCAACGCCAGCTGCAGCGGCTGGAGAAGCTGCTGCGCGAACAGGGTATACCCGTGTATGAAGCGGATATTCGCCCGCCAGAACGTTTTCTGATGGAGCGTTTTATCACCGCGCCGGTCTGGTTCAGCGGAGAGCCTCAGGGCGATGCGCTGGTCAACGCCCGGCTGAAGCCGCATCCCGATTACCGCCCGCCGCTGAAGTGGGTGTCGCTGGATATTGAAACCACCCAGCACGGCGAGCTTTACTGCATCGGTCTCGAAGGATGCGGCCAGCGCCAGGTCTTTATGCTGGGCCCGCCCAACGGCGACGCCAGCGCGCTCGATTTCGAGCTGATCTATTTCGATACGCGGCCGCAGCTGCTGGAGGCGCTCAACGCCTGGTTTGCGCAGCACGATCCCGACGTGCTGATCGGCTGGAACGTGATTCAGTTCGACCTGCGTGTATTACAGAAACATGCCGACCGCTACGCGATCCCGCTGCGCCTGGGCCGCCAGAACGCGCCGCTGGAGTGGCGCGAGCACGGCTTCAAGCCCGGCGTCTTCTCCGCCAGCGCGCCTGGCCGCCTGCTTATTGACGGCATCGAGGCGCTGAAATCCGCCTTCTGGGATTTCCCTTCATTTAGCCTGGAATCGGTGTCGCAGAACCTGCTGGGCGAAGGGAAAGCGATAGATAATCCCTGGCACCGTATGGAAGAGATCAACTGGCGCTTCGCCAACGATAAGCCCGCGCTGGCGCGCTACAACCTCAAAGACTGTGAGCTGGTGACGCGCATCTTCCATAAAACCGAGATTATGCCGTTCCTGCTGGAGCGCGCGGCGGTCAACGGCCTGGCGGTCGACCGCCACGGCGGATCGGTAGCAGCCTTCAGCCATCTTTATATCCCGCGTATGCACCGCGCGGGCTTTGTCGCGCCCAATCTCGGCGAGGTTACGCCGGAGGCCAGCCCCGGTGGCTACGTGATGGATTCGCGTCCTGGCCTCTATGACTCGGTGCTGGTGCTCGACTACAAAAGCCTCTACCCGTCGATTATCCGCACCTTTCTGATCGATCCGGTTGGGCTAGTGGAAGGCCTGGCGCATCCGGATGACGCCGATTCAGTGCCCGGCTTCCGCGAGGCGCGCTTCTCACGCCAGACCCACTGTCTGCCCGCCATTGTGGAACAGATCTGGCAGGGGCGCGAAGCGGCCAAACAACAGGGCAACAAACCGCTGTCGCAGGCGCTGAAAATCATCATGAATGCCTTTTACGGCGTGCTGGGCACCAGCGCCTGCCGCTTCTTTGATCCGCGCCTCGCCTCGTCGATTACGCTGCGCGGCCACGCCATCATGCAGCAGACGCGCGAGCTAATAGAAGCCGAAGGCTTCGATGTCATTTATGGCGACACCGACTCAACTTTTGTCTGGCTGAAATCGCCGCACAGAGAAGCGGAGGCAGAAGCAACGGGCCGTCGGCTGGCGGAACGGGTTAACCACTGGTGGCGCGAACACCTGCAACAGCAATATGGCCTGACCAGCGCACTCGAGCTGGAGTATGAAAACCACTTTAGCCGCTTCCTGATGCCCACTATTCGCGGTGCCGAACAGGGCAGCAAAAAGCGCTACGCCGGGCTAATCCGCGATGGCGCAAACGAGCGGCTGGTGTTTAAAGGGCTAGAGTCGGTGCGCACCGACTGGACGCCGCTGGCACAGCAGTTCCAGCAGGCGCTCTATGGCCATATTTTCCGCAATGAACCCTGGCAGGATTACGTGCGCGATACGGTGGCGCAGCTGCTGGCGGGCGAGCTGGACGACAAGCTGGTGTATAAAAAACGGCTGCGCCGGCCGCTGGCTGACTATGAGCGCAACGTGCCGCCGCACGTGCGCGCCGCGCGCCTGGCGGACGAGCAGAACCGCAAGCTGGGCCGTCCTTTGCAGTACCAGAACGGCGGCTCGATTCGCTACGTGATCGCCACCGCCGGGCCGGAGCCGCTGGAGGCGCGCGTGACGCCGCTCGACTACGATCACTACGTCAGCAAGCAGCTACAGCCGGTGGCGGACGGCATTTTGCCTTTCGTCGACGGCGACTTTGCTACACTCATTACGGGGCAGCTGGGGCTTTTTTGACAGGTGACGAACGGCCTGCCTTCCAGTACCATAGCGCGCTTCCCTCACCTCACCGCTCTTAAAACCTGACCAGACGTATCCTTGTCTGGGGAAAAGGTATTGCCTGTGGTCGGGAAACATCACCAAAAACACATTAAAAATTCGAGCTAAAAAGATATGGTTTTTACATTAGGTCAGCGCTGGATTAGTGATACGGAAAGTGAACTGGGTCTGGGAACGGTCGTCGCGGCGGATGCCCGCATGGTTACGCTGCTATTTCCGGCTACAGGCGAAAACCGTCTGTATGCCCGTAACGACTCCCCGGTGACCCGCGTTATCTTCAATCCGGGCGATACGGTAACCAGCCACGAAGGCTGGCAGATGCGCGTCGATGAAGTCCGCAATGAAAATGACCTGATGACCTATATCGGCACGCGTCTTGATACTGACGAGACCGATGTCGTGCTGCGGGAAGTGATGCTCGACAGCAAGCTGGTGTTCAGTAAACCGCAGGATCGCCTGTTTGCTGGCCAGCTCGACCGTATGGATCGCTTCGCCCTGCGCTTCCGCGCACGCAAATACCAGAGCGCCCAGTATCGCCTGCCGGTGAGCGGACTGCGCGGGATGCGCACTAACCTGATCCCGCACCAGCTGCACATCGCCCACGATGTGGGCCGCCGCCACGCGCCGCGCGTGCTGCTGGCGGACGAAGTCGGACTGGGGAAAACCATCGAAGCCGGGATGATCATCCAGCAGCAGCTGCTGGCCGGACGCGCCGAGCGCGTGCTGATCATCGTACCGGAGACGCTACAGCATCAGTGGCTGGTAGAGATGCTGCGCCGCTTTAACCTGCGTTTTGCGCTGTTTGATGACGATCGCTACACCGAAGCGCAGCACGACAGCGACAACGCTTTTGAAACCGAACAGCTGATTATCTGCTCGCTCGATTTCGTGCGCCGCAATAAGCAGCGTCTTACGCTGCTGGCAGAAGCCGAGTGGGATCTGATGGTCGTTGACGAAGCGCATCATCTCGCCTGGAGCGAAGGCGAGCCGAGCCGCGAATATGCGGTTATCGAACAGCTGGCAGAACAGATCCCTGGCGTGCTGCTGCTGACTGCGACGCCGGAACAGCTGGGTATGGAGAGCCACTTTGCGCGCCTGCGCCTGCTCGACCCTAACCGTTTCCACGACTTCGCCCAGTTTGTCGAAGAGCAGCAGCACTTTCGCCCGGTTGCCGACGCGGTCTCTTCGCTGCTGGCCGACAAAGCCATCTCGCAGGACGAGATGAATATGATCAACGATCTGGTTGGCGAGCAGGACATTGAGCCGCTGCTCCAGGTCGCCAACAGCGATCGCGACGGCAAACAGGACGCGCGTAAAGAACTGATTACCATGCTGATGGATCGCCACGGCACCAGCCGCGTGCTGTTCCGCAACACGCGTAACGGCGTGAAGGGCTTCCCGAAACGCGAACTGCACCAGATCCGCCTGCCGCTGCCTGCCCAGTACCAGACCGCCATAAAGGTCTCGGGCATTATGGGCGCGCGCAAAAGCGCAGAAGAGCGCGCACGCGATCTGCTCTACCCGGAACAGATTTACCAGGAGTTTGAAGGCGACACCGGCACCTGGTGGAACTTCGATCCGCGCGTTGAATGGCTGCTCGGCTACCTGACCAGCAACCGCAAAGAGAAAGTGCTGGTGATCTGCGCTAAAGCCGCCACCGCGCTCCAGCTGGAGCAGGTGCTGCGCGAGCGCGAAGGTATCCGCGCGGCCGTGTTCCACGAAGGGTTGTCGATTATCGAGCGCGACCGCGCGGCGGCCTGGTTTGCCTCGGAAGAGAACGGCGCGCAGGTGCTGCTCTGCTCCGAAATCGGCTCCGAAGGACGCAACTTCCAGTTCTCCAGCCGGCTGGTGATGTTCGATCTGCCGTTTAACCCGGATCTGCTGGAGCAGCGTATTGGCCGTCTCGATCGTATCGGCCAGGCGCACGACATCCAGATTATGGTGCCGTGGCTGGAGAAGACTGCCCAGGCGGTGCTGCTGCGCTGGTATCACGAAGGGCTTGATGCTTTTGAGCATACCTGCCCGACCGGCCGCACTATCTATGACAGCGTGCATCAGCCGCTGATCAACTTCCTCGCCGCGCCGGAAAACAGCGAAGGCCTGGATGAGTTTATTGCCGAATGCCGTAAGCAGCATGATTCGCTGAAGTCGCAGCTGGAGCAGGGCCGCGACCGCCTGCTGGAGCTGAACTCTAACGGCGGCGAGGCGGCGCAGGCGCTGGCGGCGGAGATCGCCGCGCAGGATAACGATACTGAGCTGGTCAACTTTGCCCTAAACCTGTTCGATATCGTCGGCATCAATCAGGAAGATCGCAGCGATAACCTGATTGTGCTGACGCCGTCCGATCATATGCTGGTGCCTGATTTCCCGGGCCTGCCGGAAGATGGCTGCACCATTACCTTTAACCGCGATCAGGCGCTGTCACGCGAGGATACCCAGTTCATTACCTGGGAACATCCGCTGATCCGTAACGGTCTTGATCTGATCCTTTCCGGCGACACCGGCAGCTGCGCGCTGTCGCTGTTGAAAAACAAGGCGCTGCCGGTCGGCACGCTGCTGGTAGAGATGATCTATGTGGTTGAGGCGCAGGCACCGAAGCATCTGCAGCTGACGCGCTTCCTGCCGCCGACGCCGATCCGCATGCTGCTCGATCGTAACGGCACCAACCTGGCCGGCAAGGTAGAATTTGAAAGCTTCAACCGCCAGCTTAACGCCGTGAATCGCCACACCGGCAGCAAGCTGGTGAATGCCGTGCAGCAGGATGTCCATGCGATTCTGGTGCAGGCCGAGGAGAAAGTGGTGCCAGAAGCGCAAACTCTGATCGCCGCGGCGCGTGCCGAAGCGGATGAGAAGCTGGGTGCCGAGCTGTCGCGTCTTGAAGCGCTGAAGGCGGTGAACCCGAATATCCGTGAAGATGAGATCGAGGCGCTGGAGAGTAATCGCCAGCAGGTGCTTGAGAGCCTGAGCGAGGCTAACTGGCGTCTGGATGCGCTGCGCCTGATCGTGGTGACGCACCAGTAATCTCTTACAGACGGCTAAAATGCTTGCAAGCAGGTGAGAGGGACCGAAGAGCAAAGCGTCCCGCGTCAGGGATGACGCGGGCCGAGCTGGCAGGGATGCCGCCTTTTGCGTCTTTGCGATCGGGCCCTCTCACCTGCGTTGGCACCGAGTGAATAAACGCTGGGGTCATCCGGCTCCTTTTCTTTGATCAATAAGCAGAATACATCATGGAACCCTATAATCCGCCGCGTGAGCCCTGGCTGCACATCCTCTATCAGGATGCGCACATTATGGTGGTCAATAAGCCGAGCGGGCTGCTGTCGGTGCCGGGCCGTCTGGAAGAGCATAAAGACAGCGTGATGACGCGCATCCAGCGCGACTACCCGCAGGCGGAATCGGTGCATCGCCTTGATATGGCTACCAGCGGCGTCATCGTGGTGGCGCTGACGAAAGCCGCAGAGCGTGAGCTGAAGCGCCAGTTCCGCGAGCGCGAACCGTCTAAAAGCTATGTGGCGCGCGTCTGGGGCCATCCGGCGGAGAAAGGCGTGATTGATTTGCCGCTGATTTGCGACTGGCCGAACCGGCCAAAGCAAAAAGTGTGCTTCGAAACCGGCAAAGCGGCGCAGACAGAATATGAGGTGCTGGAGTATCTGCCAGACAACAGCGCGCGCGTGGCGCTGAAGCCGATTACCGGGCGTTCACACCAGCTGCGCGTGCATATGCTGGCGCTCGGGCATCCTATCTTAGGCGACAACTTTTATGCGCATCCGGAAGCGAAAGCGCGTGCGCCAAGGCTGCTGCTGCACGCCGAGTCGCTGACGATTACCCATCCGGCGTTCGGCAATAGTATGACGTTCCGCCAGCCCGCCGAGTTTTAAGCGGGCCAGCCCGCTATTTAAAACCCTTCTCGCGGCGAATCAGATCGTAGGCCGCCTGAATTTCCTGCGCCTTCTGCTTCGCCATCTCCATCATCTCTGGCGGTAGCCCTTTCGCCACCAGCTTATCGGGATGGTGCTCGCTCATCAGCTTGCGGTAGGCGCGCTTAATGGTAGTGGCGTCGTCACTGCTTTTAACGCCCAGCACGCTGCAGGCATCTTCCAGCGTCGGCCCGCGCTGCGCCTGCTGAAAACCGCCGCCCTGCCCGCCGCCAAACTGCTGGCCACCCTCCATCATGCGCAGGAACTGATCGAACTGGACGCGCGAAATGCCCAGCTCTTCGGCGATCACGTAGAGCACCTGGCGCTCATTCGGGTGCAGCGAGCCGTCGGCAAACGCGGCCTGAATCTGAATTTCCAGAAACATCCGAATAAGGTCAAAGCGGCCAAAGCAGGCGCTGCGCAGCTCGCGCAGTTTGGTGCGTAATGGATAGTCGCCCTGCTTGCCCTCGCGGAAAGCACGCTGTGCAGCCGTGCGCGCTTCGCCGTGTAGCTGCATGCGATCCATCAATAAAGAAGCGATTTGAATATCAGCTTCGGTGACGCGCCCTTTCGATTTAGTAAGGTGGCCCATCACCTGAAAAGTGGTCTGAAAAAACAGCGTCTGACGCGTTTGATTGTTGGCAAACCAGGCCTGTCCTTTGGCGCTGCGAACCTTGTCAATGAGATGGCCAATCAGCAGGCCGATCACAATACCCCAAAAACCCGCGCCGGAAAGTAACCCCAGCACCAGCCCAATAACTTTTCCCCAGTAGCGCATAAACTCCTCAATTCGCCATGCTTGCGGCTGAAATTTGCATTATCATACCTGTCATTTATCCCAGCGCCTAACGGCAACGCGGACAGACAAGGATTAACACTGGCACAACGCCGGGCAGTACGTTAGTCTCTGACCCGATTGTCGGCATGATGCCAGTTTTCATGGAATTCTCGATACCGCGTATGAAGAAACGTATACCTACTCTGCTGGCCACCATGATTGGCGCAGCGATCTCCAGTCAGTCTGCTCTGGCCGACGATCTCATGTCGCAGTGTATGCTGGGTGTGCCGAGCTACAATCGCCCGCTGGTGACTGGCCAGACGAACCAGCTGCCGGTCACGATCCACTCTGATGCAGCCAAAGGGAACTATCCAGACGACGCGGTATTCACCGGGAACGTGGATGTCCAGCAGGGTAACAGCCGCCTGCAAGCGGACGAGATGCAGCTGCATCAGCGCCAGCAAGAGGGGCAAACCACGCCGGTTCGTACCGTCGATGCGCTGGGTAATGTGCGTTATGACGACAATCAGGTCATCCTCAAAGGCCCGAAAGCCTGGTCCAATCTGAACAGCAAAGACACCAACGTCTGGAACGGCAACTACCAGATGGTCGGACGCCAGGGCCGCGGCGATGCCGACCTGATGAAGCAGCGTGATGACAACCGCTACACCATTCTGGAAAACGGCACCTTTACCTCCTGTCTGCCCGGCTACAACAGCTGGAGCGTCGTGGGTTCACAGGTTATCCAGGATCGCCAGGAAGAGGTGGCGGAGATCTGGAACGCGCGCTTTAAGCTGGGCGCGGTACCGATTTTCTACAGCCCCTATTTGCAGCTGCCGATTGGCGATCGCCGTCGCTCCGGCTTCCTGATCCCGAACGCGAAATATGGCAGCAGTAAAGGGTTTGAGTTTGTTCTCCCCTACTACTGGAACATTGCCCCGCAGGCGGACGCCACTATTACGCCGCACTATATGTCGAAGCGCGGCATGCAGCTGGAAAACGAATTCCGCTACCTGACGCAGTTTGGCGCGGGTCTGATGGAGTTCGACTATCTGCCGTCGGACGATCAGTACGAAAAAGACAAGTCAGTGCGCGGTATCGCGCAGGACAAGAGCAGCGACCGCTGGCTCTTCTACTGGCAGCACGCTGGCGTCTATGACCAGCACTGGCGTTTTAACGCTAACTACACCAAGGTCAGCGATCCTTACTACTTTAACGACCTCGACTCGAAATATTACAGCTCGACTGACGGCTATGCGACGCAGAAATTTAGCATCGGCTACGCCGACACTAACTGGGATGCCACGCTCTCGAGTCGTGATTTCCAGGTCTTCGGCGACACCAGCAACAGCAACGTCTATCGTGCGCAGCCGCAGCTGGACTTGAACTTCTACCAGAACGATATGGGGCCGTTCGATGGCCGCATCTATGCGCAGGCGGTGAAGTTCACTAACGTCAACGACAACTATCCTGAAGCGACGCGTCTGCACGTCGAGCCGACGCTTAACCTGCCGCTGTCCAACGGCTGGGCGAGTCTGGATACCGAAGCGAAGTTCCTCGCGACACACTATGAGCAGGACTCGCTGGATTACTACAACGCGAATCTGGCGGGTGCTGCCAACAGTCAGAGCAGCCAGTTGAAGAGCTCGGTGAACCGCACCATGCCGCAGTTCAAAGTCGACGGCCGTCTGGTTTTCGACCGCGATATGGACTGGGCTGAAGGCTACACCCAGACGCTGGAGCCGCGTGTTCAGTATCTCTATATTCCGTACCGCAATCAGAGCGACATCTATCCGTACGACTCAACGCTGCTGCAGACCGACTATACTGGCCTGTTCCGCGACCGTACCTATAGCGGCCTGGATCGTATCGCGTCAGCCAATGAAGTCTCCACCGGCGTTACCACGCGTATTTATGATCAGGATCTGGTTGAACGTTTTAACGTTTCCGTGGGTCAAATCTACTCGTTTACGCCTTCACGCACCGGCGTGAACCAGACCAACAAAGAGGATGACACCGGCAGCCTGATTTGGGCCGGAGATACCTACTGGAAGGTCAGCGATCGGTGGGCCGTGCGCGGCGGGCTACAGTATGATACCCGTCTCGATAACGTGGCTCAGGGCAACACCGTACTTGAGTATCGTCGCGATGCGGACCGTATCGTGCAGCTGAGCTACCGCTACAGCAGCCCGGAGTATGTGGCGAGTGCGCTGAATAACTCCGCGCTGGTGAACAACCCGATTTATAAAAACGGGATTTCACAGGTGGGCGGCACGGCCAGCTGGCCAATTGCAGACGCCTGGTCGGTGGTGGGTGCGTACTATTACGATACGCGCAACCAGAAACCGGCTTCACAGCTGGTTGGCCTGCAGTACAGCTCTTGCTGCTACGCGATCCGCGTCGGCTACGAACGCAAGATCAACGGTTGGGAAAATAACGACAGTAAGTACGACAACCAAATCTCATTCAACATTGAGCTACGTGGTTTGAGCTCCGGTTATGGCTTAGGCACCGATCAGATGCTGCGTCAGGGTATTATCCCTTACCAGCGCGCTTTCTGATGTTGTGATGTTTGACTGGTAATTCCCGCACTGCGGAAACAACTATGGAAAAAGTATGAAGAACTGGAGAATGCTGATTCTGGGTGTGGCGGTAGCCGCTAACACCGCGTTCGCAGCACCACAAGTGGTTGATAAAGTCGCTGCCGTTGTTAACAACGGCGTCGTTCTGGAAAGTGACGTAGATAATATGCTGCACACCGTAAAGGCGCAGGCGCAACAGGCTGGTCAGCAGTTGCCAGATGACAAGACACTGCGTCATCAGATCCTTGAACGTCAAATCATGGACAACATCATCCTGCAGATGGGCGAGAAAGCGGGCCTGCAGATCAACGATCAGCAACTCGACCAGGCGATCGGCAACATTGCCGCGCAGAACCGTATGAGCCTCGATCAGCTGCGTAGCCGTCTGGCCTATGACGGCGTCAACTATAGCGACTATCGCGCGCAGATCCGTAAAGAGATGCTGATTTCGGAAGTGCGTAATAACGAAGTTCGCCGTCGCGTTACGATTCTGCCGCAGGAAGTCGATACGCTGGCAACGCAGGTCGGCGCACAGAACACGCAGGGCACCGAGTTGAACGTCAGCCAGATTTTGCTGCCGCTGCCGGAAAACCCGTCACAGCAGCAGGTTGACGATCAGGAAGCGCTGGCTAAACAGCTGGTGGGTGAACTGAAAGGCGGTGCAGACTTCGGCAAACTGGCTGTAACCTACTCCGCCGATCCGCAGGCGCTGAAAGGCGGCAACATGGGCTGGGGCAAAATTGAAGAGCTGCCGACCCTGTTTGCACAGGCACTGTCGACCGCGAAAAAAGGCGATATCGTCGGCCCTGTTCGCTCTGGCGTGGGTTTCCATATCCTGAAAGTTAACGATCTGCGCGGTGAGAGCAAGAGCATCTCTGTCACTGAAGTGCATGCGCGTCATATCCTGCTGAAGCCGTCACCGATCCTCACTGAAGATCAGGCGCGAGCGAAACTGGAACAGATCGCAGCCGACATCCGCAGCGGTAAAACCTCGTTTGCGGCGGCGGCAAAACAGTTCTCTGACGACCCAGGCTCTGCTAACCAGGGTGGCGATCTGGGCTGGTCTTCGCCAGAAGCGTTCGATCCAGCGTTCCGTGACGCGCTGCTGCAGCTGCAAAAAGGCCAGACCAGCCAGCCGGTTCACTCCTCGTTTGGCTGGCACCTGATTCAGCTGCTGGATACGCGTCAGGTCGATAAGACCGATGCCGCGCAAAAAGAGCGCGCCTACCGTCTGCTGTTCAACCGTAAGTTTGCTGAAGAAGCGCAGACCTGGATGCAGGAACAGCGCGCCAGCGCCTACGTGAAGATTCTGGACGGCAATGCTCAGTAATTTCCGCGTGGTGATTACGCCCGGCGAACCCGCCGGGATTGGTCCCGATCTCGCCATTCAACTGGCTCAGCAGAGCTGGCCGGTTGAACTGGTGGTGTGCGCTTCGCCGCAGCTGCTGCGCGACCGCGCAGCGCAGCTCGGCCTGCCACTGACGCTGCGCGACTATCAGCCCGATGTGGCAGCGCAGCCGCAGCAGGCAGGAACGCTAACTATTCTGCCGATTGAAATCGCTCAGCCGGTTACGCCGGGAGAACTTCAGCCCGCTAACAGCCCCTACGTGCTGGCGACGCTGGCTCGCGCCTGCGACGGCTGTCTTAACGGCGAATTTGCCGCGCTTGTCACCGGTCCGGTGCATAAGGGCGTGATTAACGATGCCGGTATTCCTTTTACCGGACACACTGAATTCTTTGCCGATCGCGCAGGTGGTCATCGCGTCGTAATGATGCTGGCGACCGAAGAGTTGCGCGTTGCGCTGGCAACGACACATCTGCCGCTGAAAGATGTCTCTGCTGCCATTACCCATGCCAGCCTGCGTGAAGTGATCACCATTCTGCATCGCGATCTGCAGCAAAAATTCGCCATCCCTCAGCCACATATTTTTGTATGTGGACTCAATCCCCATGCGGGCGAGAGCGGCCATATGGGGCGTGAGGAGATCGATACTATTATTCCAGCGCTGGATTCCCTGCGTGAACAGGGGATTCAGCTAACCGGCCCGCTTCCTGCCGATACCCTGTTCCAGCCCAAATATTTACAGCACGCCGATGCGGTGCTGGCGATGTATCACGATCAGGGCTTGCCGGTGCTAAAATTCCAGGGGTTTGGCCGCGCGGTCAATATCACGCTTGGCCTGCCTTTTATCCGTACCTCCGTTGACCACGGCACCGCGCTGGAACTGGCCGGTCTGGGTCAGGCGGAGCCGGGCAGCTTTATTACGGCGCTTAACCTCGCCATCACTATGATCAAGAGCAGTAATGAATAATCGCGTCCATCAGGGGCACTACGCCCGTAAACGTTTCGGGCAGAACTTCCTGAACGATCAGTATATTATCGACAGCATTGTCTCCGCCATCCATCCGCAGCGCAGCGAAGCGCTGGTGGAGATTGGGCCGGGCCTCGGCGCGCTGACCGAACCCGTTGGCGAACGCCTCGACGCCTTGACGGTGGTCGAACTGGACCGCGATCTGGCTGCGCGTTTGCAGACCCATCCGTTCCTCGGTCCCAAGCTAACGATCTACCAGCAGGATGCGATGACCTTTGACTTCGCCGCGCTGGCACAAGAAAAAGGCCAGCCGCTGCGCGTGTTTGGCAACCTGCCGTACAATATTTCGACCCCGCTGATGTTTCACCTTTTCAGCTATACTGGTTCGATTAAAGACATGCACTTCATGCTGCAGAAAGAGGTGGTTAACCGCCTCGTCGCCGGACCAGGCAGCAAAGCCTATGGCCGCCTCAGCGTGATGGCGCAATACTACTGCCAGGTGATCCCGGTGCTTGAAGTGCCACCGCACTCCTTTACGCCGCCACCTAAAGTCGACTCGGCGGTTGTGCGTCTGGTGCCATTTGCGGAGCTGCCCTACCCGGTAAGTGATGTGCGCGTCCTGAGCCGCATTACGACTGAAGCTTTTGGCCAGCGCCGCAAGACCCTACGCAACAGCCTTGGCTACCTGTTTGCCGCTGGTGCGCTGGACGCGCTGGGTATTGATGCAGGACTGCGAGCAGAAAACGTGACGGTGGCGCAATACTGTCAGTTAGCCAACTGGCTGGCGACACATCAAGGTGAACCGCTGGAGTAATGCATGAGTGAATCGGCCCGGATGTCCATTCAGGTACAGAGCCTGTATATCGCCTCACAATCCTCGCCTGAGGAAGAGCGCTATGTTTTTGCCTATACCATTACCATCCGCAATCTGGGCCGCAATGCTGTGCAGCTGCTAGGCCGCTACTGGCTCATCACCAACGGCAACGGGCGCGAAACCGAAGTTCAGGGCGAAGGCGTGGTGGGCGAGCAGCCCGTTATCGCGCCGGGTAGCGAATTCCAGTACACCAGCGGCGCGGTTATTGAGACGCCGATGGGCACCATGCAGGGGCACTACGTAATGCAGGATGAAGAGGGAGAAACCTTCCACATCGACATCCCGGTGTTTCGCCTCGCGATAGAAACCCATATACACTGATTCTTTTCTCCTTCGCCCGGCTCTGCCGGGCGAGGTTTTTTATTGCGGATGATTCTCTATGAGCACATATCTGATTGGCGACGTCCACGGCTGTTACGATGAGCTGCGCGCCTTGCTAAGACAGGTCGACTTCTCGCCTGAGCAGGATACGCTGTGGCTGACCGGCGATTTGGTTGCGCGCGGCCCAGGCTCCCTTGAGGTGCTGCGCTACGTTAAATCACTGGGCCAGAGCGTGCGTATGGTACTGGGTAACCATGACTTACATCTGCTTGCGGTATTTGCCGGTATCAGCCGCAATAAGCCCAAAGATCGCCTGACGCCGCTGCTGGAAGCGGAAGATGCTGACGAGCTGATTAACTGGCTGCGCCGCCAGCCACTGTTACAGGTGGATGGAGAGAAAAAGCTGGTGATGGCGCACGCCGGTATTACGCCGCAGTGGGATTTGGAGACGGCTAAAACCTGCGCACGCGAGCTGGAAGCGGTGCTTGCCAGCGACAGTTATCCGCTGTTCCTGGATGCCATGTACGGCGATATGCCCAATAACTGGACGCCAGAGCTGAGCGGGCTGGCGCGCCTGCGCTTTTCTGCCAATGCGCTGACGCGGATGCGTTTCTGCTTTCCTAACGGACAGCTCGATATGATCTGCAAGGAGACGCCGGACTCTGCGCCGCCGCCGCTCAAACCCTGGTTTGCTATCCCTGGTAAACTTTCCGAAGAATATACCCAGGTGTTTGGTCACTGGGCGTCGCTGGAAGGTAAAGGCACGCCGCGCGGCGTTATCGGTCTGGACACGGGCTGCTGCTGGGGAGGCGTACTGACCCTGCTGCACTGGGAAAGCCAGCGTTACTATACCCAGGCCTCCAATCGTCAGCCGTCGGTCACGGACAGCGTTTCTCCGCAGCAATCGGCATAAGCGGCGCAATGTAAAACGCCTTGTCCGTGGACAAGGCGTTTTGCTTTCTATCTCTTAGCGGCGCTCGAGGATTTCGAAGCAGTAGCTGTGAGAGTTCTGTTCATCAGCGTCGTGGAATTCGCTAAAGGTCGAGTGCCACTCATCGGGTTCATAATCCGGGAATTGCGTATCCCCTTCCACTTCGGCGTCAATATGGGTGAGATAGAGACGATCCGCGCGCTTCAGCATCTGCTCATAGATGCGTCCACCGCCAATCACCATCATCTCCGGCACGTCACCGGCCGCTTTGATCGCCTCGTCCAGCGAGGTCACCCAGGTCACACCTTCTGCCGTACCCGGCTGGCGGCTGACGACAATATTGAGACGCCCCGGCAACGGACGGCCGATAGATTCAAAGGTCAGGCGCCCCATAATTACCGGCTTGTTCAAGGTGTTACGTTTAAACCACGCCAAATCTGCAGGCAGGTTCCACGGCATGGCACCTTCCATACCAATGACGCGATCCGCTGCTAATGCCGCGATCAGACTAATCATGTTAAATACTCGTAGTAAAAAATTGGCGTCATCATACGTAAAGGCGAAACTTTCGTCGATAGCGGGAAGAGTGTAATTACGTAAAGCTTTTTTGCCACCGCATTTTTGTTATTGTACAGAGTTTTAAACCGCTTTTTTCTTAAGCGGCACTGCAAGCCGCCAGATAAAATCGGTTAATCGGTACAAGGGCGGGAAAAGCGTGTAGCAGTTTGACGTAATGAAATTTGCTGCTCTGTTTTTTTTACTTAAAAGGACAAATCAGGTGAATCACTATCTGACGGTTTTAAAAATGTATGCGGTAGTCAACGGCCGCTGTCGCCGTAAGACCTTCTGGCTTTTTTTATTGTTCAGCACGCTTATTTCCCTGGCGTGCAGCGCAGTAGACGAACTCTTTGGGCTTCACGTTTTTCGCGATCAGGGGCTGCTTTCACTGATCTACTCCGTTGCGGTGCTGATCCCTTCCGTCGCCGTCGGCGTGCGCCGCCTGCACGATCTCGACCGTTCTGGCTGGTGGTTACTGATCATGCTGATCCCGCTGTTGGGCACGCTGCTGCTGCTGATTTACTTCTGCCTGCGCGGCACGGTCGGCCCTAACCGCTTTGGCCCCGATCCGCTGGATGCGCCTGCTCTGACCCCATAAAAAAACGGCTCCCGCGGGAGCCGTTTTGTCATTCTGACGATTAGAAATCGTAGCGCAGACGTACCAGGTTCATATCACCCAGGTTGTCGGTGCTGGAGGTAAAGACGTGTTCGTAGTCGACGCGGAAACCGTAGTCGAGGAACAGCGTCACACCCAGACCGTTGTCGATACGCTGATAGTTGCGACCGTTAACATACTCCAGGCGGTCGCCCATCACATAAGGCTGAACGGCTTTCAGGCCGTACTGCTTAACCGGGATCTTATAACCAGCGAAGTATTCCAGGCCCCATGCGTCGTCAGCAAAGTAGTCGTTAACGTTGCTGCGCTTGGTCAGCAGGAAGTTCTGGTACCAGCCACCACCCGCAGAGAGCGTCCAGTTGCCCGGCTTCCAGCTTAATGCGGTGCCGTAGATGTTCTGGTTGTAGTCGCCGCTGTCTCCATTGCCCGGATTACGCATTTCCGCGCGGGTGTAGTTCCACGCGGTGCCCCAGGTCAGATCGTCGGTAATATGGTAATCCACGCCCAGTGAACCGCCGCCTTTACGCTTGTAGCGCAGGCCATTGCCCGGCAGGTATTCGTTGTCGCTAAACAAGTAAGAGGCGTAGAGATCGACCGCGCCGAAGGTATTTTTATACTTCAGCTGTTTGCGCGAGCGGTAAGAGCCGTCATAGTCGCCGTTAATACCGTTGCCCGGCGCCTGGCCTTTCATGTCGTAATCCCAGATGTCCGTTTTCGCGCCGACAACGTCATAGAAAACGCTGTTCTGCTGGCCGAAATAGATCTCACCCCAGGTTTTACTCTTCAGACCGGTATAAAGCTGGCGACGCGTCGTGTCATTAGCGCCGTCTTTATAGTGATTGTCCCAGTCAAATACGGCGGGAATATTCACGCCGACTTCATAATAGCTCGCCCAGCTAATATCATCGAACAGATAATAGTCAGCGGCGAAACGGAAACGGGTACCGCCGTCAAAACCATTACGCTTGTAAGATTTGTCGTTGACGCCGGTCTGATGTTCGAACTGCGGACGAATACTGCCGCCCACGGTGAAATTCAGTCGGCTCAGCGGATCGCCTGCCTGCGGATCTTGTTTAAGAAGAGTAATTTCTGCCTGGCTGGCGAATGGCGCAGCCGCCATTAACGCAGCAATAGCGCTCAGTGTGAAAGCACGCATTTTCATTTTTATAAATATCCCTGATTGGGCTCGAATTATGAGCGGCGAGATATTACGTTGTGCCGACACGCCTGTGCATTATAATTTTGTGCGATTTTTGCAATAAATTATGAACAAAGCACTCTGCGCTAATCCCAAAGACAAATTAGCAGAACTTTAATCGTTTTTAGTTATTTATTATTTGAGAACGATTTATAAAAATAAAAAAAACGGCCCTGAAGGGCCGTTTAATTATGTACGGAAATTAACCGTTAATAAGCGCGTGCATTTCCTGTACGGAAATGACCTTTTCCGTTGGGTCTGCATTCAGCGACATGGCGGTGGCAAATCCACCATTCAGCGTGGTGTCGTAGTGCACTTTATATTGCAGCGCGCTGCGGCGAATAACACGTGAATCCTCAATTGCCTGGCGACCGGCAGTCGTGTTGACGATATAGGTGTACTCGCCGTTCTTCAGGCGGTCCTGAATATGCGGGCGGCCTTCGTGCACTTTATTTACCAGACGCGGATTAATGCCTGCTTCACCCAGCACGACGGCGGTGCCGTGCGTGGCATCCAGCTCAAAGCCAAACTTCAGCAGCTTGGCCGCCAGATCGACGATGCGTTTCTTGTCCCCTTCGCGCACCGACAGCAGCGCGCGGCCGCTTTTCTTCATGTTGCTCTGCGCACCCAGCATCGCCTTAGAGAAGGCTTCAGCGAAGGTGCGGCCAACGCCCATCACTTCGCCGGTTGAGCGCATTTCTGGGCCAAGGATGGGATCCACGCCCTGGAACTTGTTGAACGGCAGCACCACTTCCTTCACCGAGTAGTACGGCGGAATCACCTCTTTGGTCACGCCCTGCTCGGCCAGGGTTTTGCCCGCCATGACGCGCGCTGCGACTTTGGCCAGCGGTACTCCGGTCGCTTTGGACACGAACGGCACGGTACGCGCGGCGCGTGGGTTAACCTCAATCAGGTAAACCTCGTTGTCCTTCACCGCAAACTGCACGTTCATCAGGCCGCGCACGTTGAGCTCAAACGCCAGGCGCTCAACCTGCTGGCGCATTACGTTCTGAATCTCCTGGCTCAGCGTATAGGCCGGCAGCGAACAGGCGGAGTCGCCTGAGTGCACGCCTGCCTGCTCGATGTGCTCCATGATGCCGCCAATCAGCACACGCTCGCCGTCGCAAATAGCATCCACGTCCACTTCTACCGCGTCATCCAGGAAGCGGTCCAGCAGCACCGGCGCGTCGTTGGAAACGGAGACGGCAGTCTGGAAGTAGCGCTTCAGGTCGATTTCGTCGTAGACGATCTCCATTGCACGGCCGCCCAGCACGTAAGAAGGACGCACCACCAGCGGATAGCCGATGCTGGCTGCTTTCTCTACCGCCTGCTCCAGCGTGGTCACGGTGGCGTTAGCCGGCTGCTTCAGGTCAAGGCGATCCACAGCCTGCTGGAAACGCTCGCGGTCTTCCGCACGGTCAATCGCATCCGGGCTGGTGCCGATCACTGGTACGCCTGCGGCTTCCAGCGCGCGTGCCAGCTTCAGCGGCGTCTGGCCGCCGTACTGCACGATGACGCCTTTCGGCTGCTCGATGCGCACGATTTCCAGCACGTCTTCCAGTGTGACCGGTTCGAAGTAGAGACGGTCAGAGGTATCATAGTCGGTTGAAACGGTTTCCGGGTTGCAGTTCACCATAATGGTTTCAAACCCGTCTTCACGCAGCGCCAGCGCGGCGTGCACACAGCAGTAGTCAAACTCAATGCCCTGGCCGATACGGTTTGGCCCGCCGCCCAGCACCATAATCTTGTCACGATCCTGGTTCGGGTTCGCCTCACACTCCTCTTCATAGGTGGAGTACATATAGGCGGTGTCGGTGGCAAACTCAGCGGCGCAGGTATCCACGCGCTTATAGACTGGATGCAGGTTGTACTGCTGACGCAGCTTGCGGACCTCTCCTTCAGATACGCCCGCCAGCGTTGCCAGACGTGCATCGGCGAAACCTTTACGCTTCAGCGTACGCAGGAACGGCTGGCTCAGGCCGTTAACGCCTTCGCGCGCCACCTGCTCTTCCAGACGCACCAGCTCTTCAATCTGCACCAGGAACCAGCGGTCGATGTTGGTCAGGTTGAACACGCCATCTACTGACATACCCGCGCGGAACGCGTCGGCGATGTACCAGATACGCTCGGCACCAGCATCTTTCAACTCGCGGCGGATACGGGTCAGCGCATCGGCGTCGTCAAGGTGCACTTTCGGGTCAAAGCCGTTTGCGCCCACTTCCAGGCCGCGCAGCGCTTTCTGCATTGATTCCTGGAAGGTGCGGCCAATCGCCATCACTTCACCCACAGATTTCATCTGCGTGGTCAGACGGTCATTGGCGCCAGCAAACTTCTCGAAGTTAAAGCGTGGGATCTTGGTAACAACGTAGTCAATTGAGGGCTCGAACGACGCCGGGGTCAGGCCGCCGGTAATGTCGTTCATCAGCTCGTCGAGCGTAAAGCCGACCGCCAGCTTGGCCGCCACTTTGGCAATCGGGAAGCCGGTCGCTTTAGAGGCCAGTGCTGAGGAGCGTGACACGCGCGGGTTCATCTCAATAACAATCAGGCGGCCGTTTTTCGGGTTAACCGAGAACTGCACGTTTGAACCGCCGGTTTCCACGCCGATTTCACGCAGTACCGCCAGCGAGGCGTTACGCATGATTTGGTATTCTTTGTCGGTCAGGGTCTGCGCCGGAGCCACGGTAATTGAGTCGCCGGTGTGAATGCCCATGGCGTCGAAGTTTTCGATTGAGCAGACAATGATGCAGTTGTCGTTTTTGTCACGCACCACTTCCATCTCATACTCTTTCCAGCCAATTAGCGACTCATCGATCAGCAGCTCATTCGTTGGCGAGAGATCCAGACCGCGCTCGCAAATTTCTTCGAACTCTTCGCGGTTGTAGGCGATACCGCCGCCGGTGCCACCCATAGTAAATGAGGGACGGATAATGCACGGGAAGCCAACGTCTTCAGCGACCTTCAGCGCCTCTTCCATCGTGTGGGCGATGCCTGAACGTGCGGTATCCAGTCCGATGCTTTTCATCGCAACGTCGAAACGACGACGATCTTCTGCTTTATCAATTGCGTCGGCCGTTGCGCCAATCATGGTGACGTCAAATTCTTCCAGCACGCCCTGACGTTCCAGTTCCAGCGCACAGTTCAGCGCCGTCTGGCCGCCCATGGTGGGCAGCACCGCATCCGGACGCTCTTTTTCGATAATTTTGCGCACCACTTCCCAGTGAATCGGCTCGATATAGGTCGCATCGGCCATGTCCGGATCGGTCATGATGGTCGCCGGGTTGGAGTTCACCAGAATCACGCGGTAACCCTCTTCGCGCAGCGCCTTACACGCCTGCGCACCAGAGTAGTCAAACTCACAGGCCTGGCCGATAACAATCGGGCCTGCGCCAAGGATCAGGATGGATTTTATGTCGGTACGTTTTGGCATTTTCAGGCTCCTGATTACTTAGCTTTGGAACGGTAGGCTTCAATCAGTTCGATAAAGTGGTCGAACAGTGGCGCGGCATCGTGCGGGCCCGGGCTCGCTTCCGGGTGACCCTGGAAGCTAAACGCTGGTTTGTCGGTGCGGTGGATGCCCTGCACCGTTTTGTCGAACAGCGATACGTGGGTCACGCGCAGGTTGGCAGGCAGGTTAGCCTCGTCAACGGCGAATCCGTGGTTCTGGGCGGTGATCATCACGCAGTTATTGTCGAGATCCTGCACCGGATGGTTACCGCCGTGGTGGCCGAGCTTCATTTTCACGGTTTTCGCCCCGCTCGCCAGCGCCAGCAACTGATGGCCGAGGCAGATGCCGAATACCGGGATGTCAGTCTCGAGGAACGTTTTGATCGCGCTGATAGCGTAGTCGCACGGCTCCGGATCGCCCGGTCCATTAGAGAGGAAGATGCCGTCCGGGTTAAGCTTCAGGACGTCTTCCGCAGGCGTCTGCGCCGGGACAACCGTCAGACGGCAGCCGCGGTCCACCAGCATACGGAAGATGTTGAACTTGACGCCGTAGTCGTAGGCCACGACGTGATACGGCAGCGCCTCTGCGCTCTGCTGTTCCGGCAGGCCTTCTTCCAGCGTCCAGGAACCCTGCTGCCAGCTGTAGGTCTCGGCCGTAGTGACTTCTTTCGCCAGATCCATCCCTTTCAGCCCAGGGAACGCCTGCGCTTTCTGCAAGGCCAGCGCCGCATCCGGGTTATCGCCCGCGATGATGCAGCCGTTCTGCGCGCCTTTTTCGCGCAGCAGGCGCGTCAGCTTACGCGTATCGATATCGGCGATGCCCACGACGTTATTGCGCTGCAGGTAGGCTGACAGGCCCTCTTCATTACGGAAGTTGCTGGCAATCAACGGCAGGTCGCGGATAACGAGGCCCTGAGCATGGATTTGGGTGGATTCTGCGTCGGCGGCGTTGGTGCCAACATTGCCGATATGGGGATAAGTAAGGGTGACGATCTGGCGGGAATAGGAGGGATCAGTGAGTATTTCTTGATAACCGGTCATTGACGTGTTGAAAACGACCTCCCCCACTGCCGATCCTGTTGCCCCAATGGCCCGACCGTGGAATTGGGTTCCGTCTTCCAGAACCAAGAGCGCTGACTTAATCAAAACATCCTCCAGGGAATAAACAGTCACAATATTTGCATATTAATTCAAAATTTGCCCCTGAATCAAGGCAAAAACCGCCTGAATGGTCGATTTTTGGCAAATTGGGCGCATTCTAATGATCGCACTAAAGCTTGTCTACCCTGAACGGTAATTATTTTGTGTTTTTCAGGTCACTGAATGTTAAAAGTCGAGGTAAGGCGCAAAAAAGTGGGATTATGGAGCGGAATAATCGGTTGCCTTCTATAAAAAACATTATCTATGGCCAGGCTGGCTAATTTTTTTGACCATTTGGTCAAAAATATACTTTTTTAGCCATGAATAATTAAGATAACCGTTACTTTTACCAGAAAAGAGGAAAAACCATAACAAAAGCCATATTTTTAATAAAATAAAGGGCGATAAAATAATCGCCCTTTCCAATCAATAAGATATCGATCGAAATAACCACATCACGATGGTTCACAACACTCACAACATTGATAAATCCAGCACGTCACGCATATCGTAAAGCCCTGATTTCTTGCCTTTCAACCATAAAGCCGCTTTTACTGCGCCTTTTGCAAAGGTCATGCGGCTTGATGCCTTATGGGTAATCTCGACGCGCTCACCAATATCTGCAAACATAGCCGTATGCTCGCCGACGATATCGCCTGCACGCACCGTCGCAAAACCGATTGTCTGTGGCTTGCGCTCGCCGGTGTGGCCTTCACGCGCATAAACCGCGTGGTCGTTCAAATCCCACTCCATCGCATCGGCAATGGCTTCGCCCATCGCCAGCGCAGTGCCAGAAGGCGCATCGACTTTGTGTCGATGGTGCGCTTCGACAATTTCAATATCTGCGTAATCACCCATTACCTTTGCCGCTTTTTCCAGCAGCTTAAGCACCAGATTGACGCCAACGCTAAAGTTCGCCGCAAAGACGATACCCGTCTCTTCTGACGCCGCCTTAATTGCCGCTTTGCCCGCTTCATCAAAGCCCGTCGTGCCGATAACCATCGTTTTTTTGTATTCGCGGCACAGCGCCAGATAATGCAGCGTCCCTTCGGGGCGGGTAAAATCCACCAGCACGTCGAAATCATCTATCACGCTGCGTAAATCGTCAGTGATGATGATGCCGTTTTTGCCCAGCCCGGCCAGTTCCCCTGCGTCGCTGCCGACCAGTGACGAACCGGGGCGCACCAGCGCAGCGCCCAGCTCAACGCCCTCCGCCTGCTGCGTCGCCTCGATCAAATTGCGTCCCATGCGGCCTGGCGCACCCACAATGGCAATGCGGTAATTATTCATATTTATTCATTCCTGATACAAAATTATGCATGCAAAGCGTAATCAGGTTAACGGTCAGTTAACAGTCACGCCACTATTAATGCGGGATAATAAGAATTTCAGGGTAATGCTTACCAGTTATCAGTAAAATCAATTCTGGCAGTTGCAACGGCTCTTTTTAGCCCATAAAAAAGACCGAACAAGTCGGCCTTTTACAGAGGTTCTATGCGTCATCACTGCACGTTGCGTACATCAACGCGCAGCTCTTTCGGCACTTCGAACACGATATTTTCTTCTCGCCCAATCAGCTCAATGGCGGCTTCACCGCCCAGGTCACGCAGACGCTGGATCACCTGCTGCACCAGGATATCGGGTGCAGATGCCCCTGCGGTAACGCCGATACACTCCACGCCTTTTACCCACTCTTCCTGAATATCGTCCGCTGAATCAATCAGCTTCGCCAGCTTGCCAGCGCGCTGTGCCAGCTCTGCCAGACGATTTGAGTTAGAAGAATTTTTCGAACCCACCACCAGCACCACTTCCGCATCGCGTGCCAGCACGCGCACCGCTTCCTGGCGGTTAGTGGTGGCGTAGCAAATATCGTCCTTGCGCGGGCCAATAATGGCCGGGAAACGGGTGCGCAGCGCATCAATCACGTCAGAGGTATCATCAACCGACAGCGTGGTCTGCGTCATAAAGCAGAGATTGCTCTCATCTTTGACCTGCAACTTAAACACGTCGTCTGGCGACTCTACCAGATACATGCCGCCTTCTGGATTGCTGTACTGACCCATGGTGCCTTCGACTTCCGGATGACCCGCATGGCCGATCAGAATCGCCTCTACGCCCTTACGGCTGGCGCGGGCAACTTCCATATGGACTTTGGTCACCAGCGGACAGGTGGCGTCAAACAGCATGGTCAGGCTGCGCGCTTTGGCTTCAGCACGCACCGCCTGGGAAACCCCGTGTGCAGAGAAGATCAGAATAGCGTTATCCGGCACTTCTGCGATCTCTTCAATAAAGATTGCGCCGCGCTCGCGCAGGCTGTTCACCACGTAGCGGTTATGCACCACTTCATGACGAACGTAGATGGGCGCGCCGTACATCTCCAGCGCACGCTCCACGATGCTAATGGCGCGATCAACGCCCGCACAGAAGCCGCGCGGATTAGCCAGCAGGATTTGCATCATTTGCCTCCAGTACCGGATCGACTTCCAGCACATCAATATCGAAACGAACCTGATGACCGGCCAGCGGATGATTGAAATCCACCGTGATGGAATCACCGGAAATATCGCGGATCACGCCAGGCATTTCACTGCCGCCCATCCCGGTAAACAGCATGATAGCGCCGATTTCCGGTTCGCCCGCGTCGATAAAGTCACGGCGTGAGAAGTACTGGATGAGGTCCGGGCTGACGGCACCGAAAGCCGCTTCCGGTTCCAGCGTAAAGGCGTGCTTGTCGCCCGCCTTCAGTCCCAGCAGCTCCTGTTCCAGTGCGTCGGAAAGGCTGCCATCGCCCAGACGGAACAGCGCCGGTTTACCGGAAGCTGACGTCGACTCCGCGACAGAACCATCCTCAAGCTTCAGCGTGAAATGCAGCAGCACTGCGCTGTCGCGCTGTACAGAGACTGTCATGACTTACCCTTGTTTTGCCTGTTTGCCAGAAGGGCTGAAAAAGCCCTCCAGCACCACTAACGCAGCACCGATACAGATGCCGCAGTCAGCGATATTAAAGGTAGCGAAGTGCCAGTCACCGATATAGAAGTCGATAAAGTCGACGACAAATCCGTGATAAGCACGATCGAACAGGTTGCCCGCCGCGCCGCCAATAATCAGCGCGTAGGCGATGTTAACAATTTTCTGGCTGGCGCGGCTGCGGTACATCATTACCAGCAGGGCCACCACGATAGCGATAGCGATTCCGGCAAAGAACCAGCGCTGCCAGCCGCCTTTATCCGCCAGGAAGCTGAACGCGGCACCGTAGTTGTGCGCGTAAAACAGATTGAGGAACGGCATCAGCGGCTGCGTTTCATGCAGCATCATGTTGTTCATCACCCACTGTTTGCTGGCGAAGTCGGCCAAGATCACCACCAGCACCAGCCATACCCAGCGTAAGCCGGTTGAGAGAATGGATTTACGCATCAGGCAAACTTACGCTCTTCGCCGGTACCGGCCAGGTTAGTGTAGCAACGACCGCACACGGCAAGATGCTCCGGGTTCTGGCCGACGTCAGTAGTGTAGTGCCAGCAACGCGGGCATTTCTCGCCTTCTGCTTTATGCAGCGCGATTTTCAGACCTTTCACCAGCTCGCTCTGCTGCGCTTCTTCACTGGCCAGCGCATAGTCCGCCACCGTCGCGCCCGAGGTCAGCAGCACAAAGCGCAGCTCGTTGCCCAGCGCCTGTAGCTTCGTTGCCAGCGCCGCATCCGCATAAAGCGTCACGGTCGCTTCCAGCGCGCCGCCGATGCGTTTGTCGCTACGCGCCTGCTCAATTGCCTTGTTCACTTCGCCGCGCACTTTCAGCAGCTCCGCCCAGTACTCATCGTTCAGCGCTTCATCCTGTGACAGACCAAACAGGCCGTCATACCACTCTTCGGTGAAGACATACTGCGCGCGTTTACCCGGCAGGTAGCCCCAGATTTCATCCGCAGTGAAGGACATGATCGGTGCCATCCAGCGCACCAGCGCTTCAGCGATGTGCCACAGCGCGGTCTGGCAGCTGCGACGCGCCAGGCTGTCGCCCTTCGCGGTGTACTGACGATCTTTAATGATATCCAGATAGAAGGAGCCCATTTCGATCGAGCAGAACTGCATCAGGCGCTGGATCACTTCATGGAAATCGTAGTTGTCGTACGACGCAACGATATCCGCCTGCGCAGCCTGCGCGCGGCCGACTGCCCAGCGATCCACGACCACCATCTCTTCCGGCTTGACCATATCGGTTTCAGGATTGAAGCCGTTAAGGTTCGCCAGCAAGAAGCGCGCGGTGTTACGGATACGACGATAGGCGTCAGCGGAACGCTTCAGGATCTCGTCGGAAACCGCCATCTCGCCGGAATAGTCGGTAGAGGCCACCCACAGACGCAGAATATCCGCGCCCAGTTTGTTCATCACGTCCTGCGGCGACACGGTGTTGCCGATGGATTTGGACATTTTGCGGCCCTGACCATCGACGGTGAAGCCGTGCGTCAGTACCTGACGGTAAGGCGCTTTGCCCTTCATCGCGGTAGAGATCATCAGCGAGGACATGAACCAGCCGCGATGCTGGTCAGAACCTTCCAGATACATGTCGGCAGAGTGGCCGCCGAACTCCGGACGGGCATCGACAACCGCATAGCTGGTGGATCCTGAATCGAACCAGACATCCAGCGTATCCGGCACTTTTACGTAACTGTCAGCGTCATCGCCCATCAGATCTCGCGGATCGAGATCCCACCACGCCTGGATGCCGTCTTGCTCCACGCGCTGCGCGACTTTTTCCATCAGCGCCAGCGTATCGGGATGCAGCTGCTCGGTCTCTTTGTGCACAAACAGCGCCATCGGTACGCCCCAGGTGCGCTGACGAGAGATACACCAGTCCGGGCGGTTTGCGACCATCGCTTCGATACGCGCCTGGCCCCAGTCCGGGATCCACTGCACGCCTTTGATCTCTTTCAGCGATTGCGCGCGCAGCCCTTTCTGATCCATGCTGATAAACCACTGCGGCGTGGCACGGAAGATGATGGGCGTTTTGTGGCGCCAGCAGTGCGGATAGCTGTGCAGCAGTTTTTCCACATGCAGCAGCGCGCCCTTCTCTTTCAGCAGCTCAACAATCACATCGTTGGCTTTAAATACGTTCAGGCCATCCAGCGTCGGATAGGTACCTGGCAAATAGGTGCCGTCCGGACCCACCGGGTTCGCCACTTCAATGCCATATTTCTGACCGATCACGTAGTCGTCCGGGCCGTGGCCCGGCGCGGTGTGCACCGCACCCGTACCGGCTTCAAGCGTGACGTGCTCGCCCAGCACCACCGGTGACTGGATATTTACCAGGAACGGGTGCTGGAAGGTGAGGCGCTCCAGCGCCGCGCCTTTGCACTCGCCCAGCACCGTCCACTCGGTTACGCCAGCGCGCTTCAGTACGCTCTCAACCAGCTCTTTCGCCAGGATCAGCGCGCGGCCGTCAATCTGCACCAGCTGATAGTCAAATTCAGGGTGCAGCGAGATAGCGCGGTTGGCCGGCATGGTCCATGGCGTTGTAGTCCAGATAACCAGCGAGATCGGGCCATTGACCGGCGCATCGCCAAATTTCGCACGCACCGCATCGGTATCTACCGCATTGAACATCACGTCGATAGAGGGCGAGGTTTTGTCGTAATACTCAACTTCCGCTTCCGCCAGCGCTGAACGGCAGTCGAGACACCAGTGCACCGGCTTCGCGCCTTTATGCAGATGGCCGTTGCCGATGATTTTGCCCAGCGCACGGATGATGTTCGCTTCGGTCTGGAAGTTCATCGTCAGGTAGGGACGGTCCCAGTCACCCAACACGCCGAGACGGATAAAGTCAGCTTTCTGCCCTTCTACCTGCTCGGCGGCATATTTGCGGCACGCTTCGCGGAATTCAGCCGGGGTGACTTTCTCGCCCGGCTTGCCGATCATCTGCTCGACTTTGTGTTCGATCGGCAGACCGTGGCAGTCCCAGCCCGGTACGTAAGGCGAATCAAAGCCCGCCATGCCTTTCGACTTAACGATAATATCTTTCAGAATCTTGTTAACTGAGTGACCAATATGAATGCTGCCGTTCGCATAAGGAGGGCCGTCATGCAGAATAAAGGTTTTTTTCCCTTTTTTGGCTTCGCGGATGATGTTGTACAGATTGTCATCATACCAGCGTTGCAGCATTCCCGGTTCGCGTTTGGCAAGATCGCCGCGCATCGGGAACCCCGTTTCGGGCAAATTCAGGGTAGATTTATAGTCACTCATCAGATTCTCGTTTCCGTATTTCGCGGGATTAAAGCCCAAAGAATTGCCGGGCGGTTACCACATCTTTCGCAATTTGTTCTTTCAACGCCTCCAGTGAGGCAAAGCGCTGCTCGTTACGTATCTTATGCTTCAGCACCACATCAATGTGCTTTCCATACAGATTGATATTGATGTCAAGCAGGTGAACTTCAAGCTGCTGGCGTAATCCTTTTACCGTCGGTCGCGTGCCGATATTGGCGACGCCGGGAACGGGCGCGCCCAGGCCGAGCACTTCCACCGCATACACGCCTTTCACCGGCGAGACGATGCGGCGCAAAGGGAGGTTCGCGGTGGGAAAACCGATGGTGCGTCCTAATGCATCGCCGTGCACGACGCGGCCAGAGATACTGAAAGGATGGCCCAGCAGCGTTTGCGCCAGCGCTAAGTCGTCATCGGCCAGCGCCTGACGCACGGCGGTGCTGCTGATGCGCTTGCCGCCGTCGCAGAAGGTTTCGGTGCTGACGACGTCAAAGCCGTACTCGGCACCCGCCTTCTGTAATAACAGGAAATCGCCCTGACGACCAGCGCCAAAGCGGAAATCATCCCCCACCGCCAGGTACTTAACGCCCAGCTTATCCACCAGCAGATCGGTGATGAAACACTGTGCCGACTGCGCGGCGAAGCGGCGGTCAAAGCGCACGCAGAGCACGCGATCGACGCCCGCCTCCGCCAGGAATTTCAGCTTCTCCCGCAGACGCGTCAGGCGCGCCGGCGCTTTGTCTCCGGCAAACAGCTCAAGCGGCTGCGGCTCGAACAGCATCACCATCACCGGAAGCTGGCGTTTTCGTCCCTCTTCGCACAGGCGCGCCATCAGCGCCTGATGGCCGCGATGCACGCCGTCGAAGTTACCAATGGTCAGGACGCAGCCGCGATGCTGCTCGTTTAGATTATGAATACCGCGGATAAACTTCATGGCTGACTCAAACCGGTGGAAATCGGCGGATTATACCCTTGAAACCGGCTAAGGTTAACCCGTAGCCACACCTTTCCTGCGCAGAAGGCGCCATTTCTCGGGCCCCAACGCAAGCCGCCCGTTTATCCGAGAATTTTGTTGGGAAAGGCTGTATTCAGCGAGGGGAAGCTGGTAGAATCTTGCGCCATCAATTACGTAACCGGGCGTGGTTTGTAAAACGACGCTTATTTGCACAAATCCATTGACAAAAGAAGGCTCAAAAGGCATAGTCCTCGGCCTTTGATTTGTCCATATAGAACACATTTGGGAGTTGGACCTTGGCTAATATCAAATCAGCTAAGAAACGCGCCGTAACATCTGAAAAACGTCGCAAGCATAACGCGAGCCGTCGTTCTATGATGCGTACTTTCGTTAAGAAAGTATACGCGGCGATCGCAGCTGGCGACAAAGCTGCTGCGCAGAACGCATTTAACGAAATGCAACCACTCGTGGACCGTCAGGCTGCTAAAGGTCTGATCCACAAAAACAAAGCTGCACGTCATAAAGCAAACCTGACTGCTCAGATCAACAAAATGGCGTAAGCCTTTGTTCATCGCTTTGTAAAAAGAACCGGCGCTTAGCCGGTTTTTTTTCGCCTCAATTAAGGGGCTGCTCCCGGCAAGCGTCTGACCTCGATGCCTGCCGGGAACGCTACAGTCAGGCTGCCGTCCGGCGCGCCAGACGCCGTCCCAGAATCACATAACCCGCCACCGCAGAGAGAATTGATCCCATCAAAATGCCCAGCTTCGCCAGCGTGATAAGCTGCGGATTACTCTCGCCGTAAGCCAGCGAGGCGATAAAAATCGACATGGTAAAGCCGATGCCGCACAGCACGCCGACCGCGGCGATATCCGCCAGGCGGGTATTTTCCGGCAGCGTCGCCAGCCTGAGCTTCACCGCCAGCCAGCAGAAAAGCGTGATGCCCACGGGCTTGCCAATCAGCAGCCCCACAATAATCCCCAGCGGCAGCAGCGAGAAGATATCGCCAGCGTGGATGCCTTCCAGCGATACGCCGGCATTAGCGAAGGCGAACAGCGGCAGGATCAGCCAGCGCACCCAGGGATGCAGCGCATGCTCAAGATGAATGGCCGGTGAATGCCCCTCCTGCTTTTTCAGCGGGATCAGGAAGCCGACTACTACGCCCGCCAGCGTCGCATGCACGCCCGATTTCAGCACCGCGGTCCACAGCACCATGCCGACCAGCAGATAGAGGCCGGTGTTGCGCACGTTCAGCAGATTCATCGCCGCCAGCACGACAATCGCCCCTGCGGCAACACCCAGCGCAGCTATCGACAGATCGCTGGTGTAGAACAGCGCAATCACCACGATCGCGCCGAGATCGTCGATAATCGCCAGCGCCATCAGGAAGATTTTCAACGCCGGCGGCACGCGGCTGCCGAGCAGCGCGAGGATGCCCAGCGCAAAGGCGATATCGGTGGCGGTAGGAATCGCCCAGCCGCTGCGCGTAGCGGCATCTGCACCGTTAAACGCCAGAAACAGCAGCCCGGGCACCAGCATGCCGCCCAGCGCGGCAATCAGCGGGAAAATGGCCTGTTCACGCTTCGCCAGTGCGCCCATCACCATCTCGCGCTTCACTTCTAAGCCGACCATCAGGAAAAAGATCGCCATAAGCGCGTCGTTAATCCACAGCAGCAGATTCTTGCTGATATCGAGCGATCCGAAGCGGAACTCGACCGGTATGGCCAGCAGGTTCTGATAAGCCTGCTGGGTGCCAGCGTAGTTCGCCAGGAACATCGCCAGCGCAGCCGCCAGGATCAGCACAATGCCGCTTGTGGCATCATTCTGTAGCCATTTTTTAAGTTTAATCTTCACGTTATCTCCCGACTCATTACCTGTGCTATTCCAGAGCAGCGGCTATCATAACGGTTAACAACCTCTTGTTCGGTTATTAAAAGATCTTTTTACGGAACTTTAAGCGCTATAGGGCGAAAATGGCACAAAAAAAAGCCAGCGACTGTGCGCTGGCTTTATGCTTACCGGATGCGAATTAGCGAGTTAAATCGTCAAAGAATTTCTTCACGCCGTCGAAGAAACTTTTCGAACGCGGGCTATTGTTCTCGCCGGTGGGGCCGCCAAAACTCTCTTCCAAATCACGCAGCAGCTTTTTCTGCTTCTCGTTCAGATTGACCGGCGTTTCCACCACGACGCGGCACAGCAGATCGCCTACCGCGCCGCCGCGCACTGATTTCACCCCTTTGCCGCGCATGCGGAACAGTTTGCCGGTCTGGGTTTCAGCCGGGACTTTCAGCTTCACGCGTCCGTCCAGCGTCGGCACTTCGATTTCGCCGCCCAGCGCCGCCATAGCAAAGTTGATCGGCACTTCGCAGTAAAGGTTGTTGTCCTCACGCTCGAAGATCGGGTGTTTCTTCACCGACACCTGAACGTAGAGATCGCCCGCTGGCGCGCCCTGCTCGCCCGCTTCGCCTTCACCGCTGAGACGAATGCGATCGCCGGTATCGACGCCTGCGGGGATTTTCACCGACAGGGTTTTCGATTTCTCGACGCGTCCATGGCCATGGCAGGCGTTGCACGGATCTTTAATCACCGAGCCGCGGCCGTGACAGGTCGGACAGGCCTGCTGAACGGTAAAGAAGCCCTGACGCATCTGCACCTGGCCTGCGCCGTGACAGGTCGGACAGGTTTGCGGCTGAGAGCCCGCCTTCGCGCCGCTGCCGTGGCAGACGTCACACTCCTGCAGCGTCGGGATGCGGATCTCTTTGGTCACGCCGCGCACCGCTTCTTCCAGCGTCAGCTCCATGTTGTAGCGTAAATCGGCGCCGCGCGCTGCGCGTTGACGACGACCGCCGCCAAAGATATCGCCGAAGACGTCGCCAAAGATATCGCTGAAGTCCGCGCCGCCGCCGCCAAAGCCGCCGCCGCCGCCGAATCCACCGCCGCCCATGCCGCCCTGTTCAAAGGCCGCATGACCGTACTGATCGTATGCCGCGCGCTTCTGCGCGTCGGTCAGGATTTCGTAGGCTTCCTTGACCTCTTTGAATTTGGCTTCCGCTTCTTTGTCACCCGGATTGCGGTCAGGGTGAAACTTCATCGCCAGGCGTTTATACGCCTTTTTAATTTCACGTTCGTCTGCGGATTTGGAGACGCCTAAAATCTCGTAGTAGTCACTCTTCGCCATTTTTAGCCCTTAACATGCTCGCACGGGCGTGGAGAGATCTCCTACGCCCGTGCTGGTTTCAACGGCTGTCAGGCCAACCGTCGCGCCCGGTCAGGGGCAATTATTTTTTGTTGTCTTTCACTTCTTCGAATTCAGCGTCGACAACGTCGTCATCTTTCTTCGCAGAAGCGTCGGCTGCATCCGCGCCGCCTGCCTGCTGTTGCTGTGCCGCTTCCATCAGTTTGCTGGAAACCTGCATCAGCGCCTGCATTTTAGCGTCGATGGCTTCTTTATCTTCGCCTTTCAGCGCCGTTTCCAGCTCGCTCAGCGCAGCTTCGATAGGTGCTTTGTCATCGGCAGAGAGTTTGTCACCGGCTTCATCCAGCTGCTTACGGGTGCTGTGCGCAATCTGGTCGCCCTGGTTACGCGTCTGCACCAGCTCTTCGAATTTACGATCCGATTCAGCGTTCGCTTCTGCATCGCGAACCATTTTTTCGATTTCGTCCTCGTTCAGACCAGAAGAAGCTTTGATGGTGATTTTCTGCTCTTTACCGCTGTTCTTGTCTTTTGCAGAGACGTGCAGGATACCGTCCGCATCGATGTCGAAGGTGACTTCGATCTGCGGCATACCGCGCGGCGCAGCCTGGATACCGTCAAGGTTGAACTGGCCAAGCGACTTGTTGTCGTTTGCACGCTTACGCTCACCCTGCAGGACGTGAATAGTCACGGCAGACTGGTTGTCTTCTGCAGTAGAGAACACCTGGCTGTGTTTGGTCGGGATCGTGGTGTTCTTGCTGATCAGCGAAGTCATCACGCCGCCCATGGTTTCGATACCCAGCGACAGCGGGGTCACGTCCAGCAGCAGAACGTCTTTCACGTCACCCGCCAGCACGCCGCCCTGCACCGCAGCGCCTACGGCAACCGCTTCGTCCGGGTTCACGTCTTTACGCGGCTCTTTACCGAAGAACTCAGCGACTTTGGACTGTACCATCGGCATACGGGTCTGACCGCCGACCAGAATAACGTCGTTGATGTCGGAAACAGAGAGACCAGCATCCTGCAGTGCAACTTTCAGCGGCTCGATAGAGCGGCTGACCAGATCTTCTACCAGCGACTCGAGCTTAGCGCGGGTCACTTTAATGTTCAGGTGTTTCGGACCGGTTGCGTCTGCTGTGATATACGGCAGGTTCACGTCGGTCTGCTGCGCAGAAGAGAGTTCAATTTTCGCTTTCTCTGCGGCTTCTTTCAGGCGCTGCATCGCCAGCGGATCGTTGTGCAGATCGATACCCTGATCTTTCTTGAATTCTGCGACCAGATAGTTAATCAGGCGGCTGTCGAAGTCTTCACCACCCAGGTGGGTATCACCATTGGTTGCCAGGACTTCAAAGGTTTTCTCGCCGTCAACTTCATCGATTTCGATAATAGAGATATCGAAGGTACCGCCACCCAGGTCATATACTGCGATGGTACGGTTGCCCTGACCTTTGTCCAGACCGTAAGCCAGTGCAGCTGCGGTTGGTTCGTTAATGATACGTTTTACTTCCAGACCAGCGATACGGCCGGCATCTTTAGTCGCCTGACGCTGCGCATCGTTGAAGTAAGCCGGTACGGTAATAACTGCTTCAGTTACCGGCTCGCCGAGGTAGTCTTCAGCGGTCTTTTTCATTTTTTTCAACACTTCCGCAGAGATCTGCGGCGGAGCCATTTTCTGACCTTTTACATCCAGCCAGGCGTCACCGTTGTCGGAAGAGGTGATTTTGTACGGCATGATTTTGATGTCGCGCTGTACTTCTTCATCCTGGAAACGACGGCCGATCAGACGCTTGATCGCGAACAGCGTATTCTGCGGGTTGGTGACCGCCTGACGTTTAGCCGGTTGACCGACCAGAGTTTCGCCATCCTGCGTATAAGCAATAATTGAAGGCGTGGTGCGATCGCCCTCGGCATTCTCCAGCACGCGTGCTTTAGTGCCGTCCATGATCGCAACACAAGAGTTGGTTGTACCCAGGTCAATACCAATAATCTTACCCATCTAAACGTCTCCCACTTAAATTCTTTGTCAATTTGGGTTGTGAACCTTTAATGCGGGCGCTTTGTTGGCTTTCAACCGCCAGCACTCGTTTTTTTTCCCGGGCTCACAACGCTCGATGACAACTAAATGGGGCCGCTTCGAAGCGCATCAAGGGTTAAAAGAAAAAATTTTTTCATGCCGCCTGTTTCCAGGGTGTTCGCTGTTCGTCTGACGCACAGGCGCACAGAAAAAAGGCCGCGACGAAAACGGCCTGATGAAAGTTGTTCTGATTAAGTACTATGCAAAAAGATCGGTCCGTCAGCGGACAGATGAAAATATATTACCGTTAATATTATAAAATTTTTTATTGTTCTCTTTTCCCTGGTGTCGACGAATCGCCTGAATGTTACATTCCTCAAACAAGCGTAGTCAGCTTAATATCTACAGCAGAAAATGCAGGGGTAATATTATCCCTTGCGCCACGTCTCGCACCATGGTAGTAATGAAAATTCCGTAAGGATTATACTTTTCCTCTTCGTTCCTTCTGTCTATTACATGGACGCTTTATATATGGAAATAAAAACAGGACATACTGAAGATCGCCAGGCTGAAGAATATATTATCCAGCGGCTCTGGCAGCATAATAATCACTTTGGCGACGTTAATATCAAACCCCTTAATGTTATTCTCTATGATGATGAACAACAAATTAGGGGCGGTTTACTGGCACATACCTGGTTCGGTACGCTGGATATTCACTTTTTATGGCTAGAAGAGGCCTACCGTAAAAACGGCACAGGCCGTAAGCTGATGCAGGCAGCTGAAGAAGAGGCGCGCAACCGCAACTGCCATATGTCGGTTGTCGATACCATGAGCTTTCAGGCGCGCGGCTTTTACGAAAAACTCGGCTATCGCGTCTATGGCGAAAAGCATGGATATGCGCAGCGTTTTGCTCGTTATTATCTGGCGAAAAATCTATAACCTGAACGCTTAGTGAGGTGCTATGGAAAGCAAATATCGTAATATCGATGATTTTCTGGCGTCATTCACCACTACAATGGATTTATTACCCACGCCATGGGGTTTTAAAGACGCTGAATCACGTCATCTCTATATGAATGAAGCCGCGCGGTTATATACTTCCACGCCAAAAACTTTTTGTCTGGAAGGTAAAAAAGATCATGAATTCCCCACGCGCTGGAGTGATTGCGCTGAACAATTTATTGAACACGATGAAAGAACTAAAACGCTGGAAAAAGGCGTAGCCGTAATTGAAACGCATTACTGGTACGGGCAAAATTATCTCACACCCTTTTATAGCGAAAAATATCCGGTTTACGATAAACGCAATCAGTTTCTGGGCTGCATGTGGTATTCGCGTCCTGTGGACAATATCGGCGCGCTGACTTTTATCAATCCGCAAAAAATCTCCGTGCTGATGACCAACCCAGAACATCCTCTTTTTACGCTCGCAGAACTGGATGTGATCTTCCTGCTACTGCGGCGCTTCTCTGCCAAAGAGATCGCTCGCGTCTATAACCTCAGCGTGAAGACTGTCGGCAACCGCATTGCCACTATCTACCAGAAAGCAGGCGTACACTCGCTGCAACAGTTTGAGCAGTATTGCCACGCGGAGTCACTGGAAGACTATCTGCCTGAGAAGCTCCTCAGCAAGGGCCTCGTATTTATTTAAACTGGTAAGGAAACCTCGTTTTGAGCAAATTTGATGATTACCCGCTGAGCCGCGTTCCTGCGGAAAAAAGGCTCTCGCTGTTTAGCGTTGCCATTGTGCACATGGGCATGCTGACCGCTCTCGATCAGTTTATGTTGGGAGCGGTACTGGGCAACAGTATGACGCTGGGCGAAGCCTACGCGGCTATTACGCTGGCCAGCCTGCTTTTTGGTTTTATTACTTTTGCGCTGGGCTACGCTGGGATGCGTGAAGGCTTATCAGGCAGTCTGCTGGCGCGCTGGTGTGGCTTCGGCCGTCATGGTTCGGTGCTGATTGGCCTGCTGGTCGCCGTTAGCCTGCTGGGCTGGTTTGGCATCCAGAATGCGGTTTTTGCTCGTTCGCTCAGCTACGCCCTGAACGGCAAGCTGAGCTTCGCCCAGGCCGCCGCGTTGTCAGGCACGGTACTGACGCTACTGGTTACTTTTGGCTTTCAGGCGCTGCGTTTTACCGCACGCATCGCCGTTCCGCTGTTTATTGCGTTGGTAGGGTGGATTTTCTGGCACGCCTTTCATGGCAAGGCTGTGGGGATTGTTGCCGCGCCTGCCACGCAAGTGATTACCATCAGCGCCGCGATTACGATGGTAATCGGCAGTGCCATTCTTGCCAGCCTGATGACACCTGATCTGACACGTTTTTCCCGCAACGGGAAAGACGTTTTTACCCTCACCCTGCTGACTATCCTGGCGGGCGAATATGGCGTTAACGGGCTCGCGATTCTGATTGCCAGAGAGTTACAAACTTCTGACATTATTGCCATCATTACCCAGACGACCAGCACGCTGGGACTGTTCGCGGTGGTCTTCTCCACGCTGCGCATTAACGATCTCAACCTCTACTCCTCAACGCTGGGCATCGCTAACGCCATGGAAGGTCTCACCGGCTACAAGCCTCGCTACAGCCTGGTTACGCTAATGCTGGGCTTTCTCGGCACGCTCTGTTCCATTCTGGGTATTCTCGACCGCTTCGTTGATTTTCTTGAGCTGCTGGGCGTGCTGTTCCCGCCTATCCTTGGCGTGATGATAATGGATTATTATGTGCTGAAAACGGATCGTCAGGCCCTGGCGCTGAGCCGCGACAGGAATGCACTACCGGAAACCTCGCGGCTGATAGGCTGGCCTGCGCTACTCGCCAGCGTGGCGGGTAGCGCGACCGGGCTGATAGTGAAGAGCGGCGTGCCGGTGTTCAATTCAATCATTGTGGCCTGTCTCGTTTACCTGCTGATCGCGCCGCTGATCAAGCGCGCCACGTTTATACCGAAAGCCGCCGCCGCCGACTAATCTTGCACGCGCCTGCTTACAGGCGCGTTTCACTCACCAGCTGGCTTTGCCGTCCAGCATTGTGCAGCCACAAGCCGATGAGCAGACCGATAACTGCCAGCGCCAGTACATACCAGGCCGGAGCCAGCGGTGTCAGACGCAGAATCAACGTGACAAAGACTGGCGTCAGCCCACCAAAAATGGCATAAGCAACGTTGTAGGAAAAAGAGATGCCGGTAAAGCGCACCGCCGCAGGGAAGGCGCGTACCATAAGAAAAGGCACCACGCCAACCACACCGACGCTAAGCCCTGCGAGTCCGTAGTTAAAGAACAAACCGCCAGCGTCCGCCGTCTGGTTCGTAAAAAAGTGCCAGCTACCGAGCGCCAGCAACAGCGAGCCACCGGTCAGCGTTTTTGCCGCACCCATCCAGTCCACCAGCCATCCGGCGATGACGCAGCCTACCAACAGCATCACCGTCGCCAGACAGTTAGCCTGCAAACTCAGCGCCGCGCTGATACCGTGCTGTTTCTGCATCAGGGCTGGGGCCATTAAAATCACCACCACGATACAGGCGGAGAGCAGCCAGGTAAGCAGCATCGAGAGCACGATGCCGCCTTTATGGTGGGTGAGTACGGTTTTAAGCGGCAACGTATCGGCCAACGTTTTGCGCTGCTGCATCTGCTGAAACACCGGGGTTTCGTGCAGCCAGCGACGCAGATACATCGCCAGCAGGCCAAACAGCCCGCCAAGAAAGAAAGGAATGCGCCAGCCGATGCTGGCGACCATTTGCGATGTCATGCTGCTGTTAATGGCGGTGGCTACCAGCGAACCAAGCAGGATCCCTGCCGTCAGGCCAGCAGTCAGCGTGCCACAGGCAAAACCGACCCGTTTCTCTGGCACATGCTCCGCCACGAATACCCAGGCTCCAGGCACTTCGCCGCCAATCGCCGCGCCCTGCAACAGACGCAGCAATAACATCAGCAGTGGCGCAATAATGCCTGCGGTGTCATAGGTGGGCAGCACGCCCATCGCCAGCGTCGGCAGCGCCATCAACAAAATGCTAAGGCTGAACATTTTCTTGCGCCCGACCTTGTCACCGAAGTGCGCCATAATCAGCCCGCCCAGCGGCCGCGCCAGATATCCGGCGGCGAAGATGGCAAAGGTTTGCAGCTGGCGCAGCCAGTCAGGAATATCCGGCGGGAAAAACAGTTCGCCAATAACCGCAGCGAAAAAAACGAAGATGATAAAGTCGTAGAACTCAAGCGCGCCGCCAAGCGCAGCCAGCGACAGCGTTTTGTAGTCCTGACCGGTCAGGCGTTGAGAGGTATGCGAATCCATAAGAGCACGGCTTCCAGAGGCAAAAGAGAAAGTTGTCAATGCAGGCTTACTATACCGTCAATCTTTCACTACACCAGCCGCACCAGAGGCTATGCCTGAAATCACGAATTTTTAGTTATTTATCTCTCTTATCGCGCTTTTTGGCCGAAAAGCTGCTACCACTTCGCTATGGGTTTCAACATAGGGCCCCTCCAGCAGCTGTAAACAATAGGGTACAGCCGCGAAGATGCCCGGCACTTTCACCTTACCATCAGCATCTTTCAAACCTTCCAGCGTCTCTTTAATCGATTTTGGCTGGCCCGGCAGATTCAATACCAGCGATTGTTTACGGATAACGCCAGCCTGGCGCGACAGAATCGCCGTCGGGACAAACTGCAGGCTGATCTGGCGCATCTGCTCACCAAAGCCAGGCATTTCACGATCGGCGATCGCCAGCGTCGCGTCGGGCGTCACGTCACGGCGTGCCGGTCCGGTGCCGCCTGTGGTCAGCACCAGATGGCAGAAACGCTCATCCACCAGCTCGCAGATTGCCTGTTCGATCAGCAGCTGCTCGTCTGGCACCAGTCGGGTTTCAGTAGTAAACGGCGTAGCCAGCGCGCTGCTGAGCCAGGCCTCCAGCGCGGGGATGCCCTGATCCTGATAAATGCCGTTCGCGGCGCGATCGGAAACGGAGATCAGGCCAATGCGTAAAGTATCCATGAATTTTTACCCGGTTGACCGCAATGCGGTAAGAAGAGAGGAATAGCAGGAAGGATAATAGAAAGTGGGGCAAAGAGAAAACCGTGGCGGCGGGCCGCCACGGTGAAAAATTACAGCAGGTCGGCAATCATCTTCTCAAGTTTGCCCTGGTCAACGGCAAAGTTGCGGATACCTTCAGCCAGTTTCGCAACGGCCATCGGGTCCTGGTTATGCTGCCACAGGAACTCAGATTCGGTCATTTTTGCCGGACGCGCTTTCACGTCGCCGCTGTAGCTCAGCTTACGCTCGACGGTGCCCTCACTCTCCGCCAGCTCTTTCAGCAGCGCCGGGGAAATGGTCAGGCGATCGCAGCCCGCCAGCTCCAGAATCTCACCGACGTTACGGAAGCTTGCGCCCATCACAACGGTTTCATAGCCGTGCTGCTTGTAGTAGCTGTAGATTTCAGACACTGACACCACGCCCGGATCTTCATGCGGCGCGTACTCTTTCTTGTCGGTGTTATTTTTGTACCAGTCGAGGATACGGCCTACAAATGGTGAAATCAGGAACACGCCCGCTTCCGCACAGGCGCGCGCCTGGGCAAAGGAGAACAGCAGCGTCAGGTTACAGTTGATGCCCTCTTTCTCCAGCTGCTCCGCCGCGCGGATGCCCTGCCAGGTAGACGCCAGCTTGATCAGGATACGGTCGTTGCTGATGCCCGCATCGTTGTAGAGTTTGATCAGGCTACGTGCTTTGGCGATGCTGCCTTCGGTGTCGTATGAGAGACGCGCGTCGACTTCGGTCGAGATACGGCCCGGAATCAGTTTCAGAATTTCCAGGCCAATGTTGACGGCCAGCTTGTCTGACACCAGCGAAATCAGCTCTTCTTTGCTGCCGTTCTGCTCACGCGCCCAGACGATCGCTTCATCGATCAGCTTGCGGTATTCAGGGATTTGCGCGGCGTTAAGAATCAAAGAAGGGTTAGTGGTGGCGTCTTGCGGCTGGTACAGCTTCATCGCTGCGATATCACCGGTGTCGGCGACAACGGTAGTCAGTTGACGCAAGGAGGTCAGTTTGTCCGTCATGTCTTTTATCTCTTCTGTAATGTCAGGGTGAAAAAGGCTGTTGCGATAATATCATGCGGCAACCGAGGCGCAAGGTCGCCAGATGCCGTTTACGATAGCGCTAACGAATGGCTGCGATTTGCCGATCGCTGCGGCTTTTTTGTTACACTCGCGACCAGACAATCTGCACTTCCCCTGTGGCAACAAGGGATAATCGAGGAAGCGACTATGTTAATGGTGATCTCACCCGCCAAAACGCTGGATTTTAGCAGCCCGCTGGCAACCCAACGTTTTACCCAGCCTGCGCTGTTAGAAAAATCACAGCAGCTGATTGATGTGGCGCGCGATCTCTCACCGGCGCAAATCGCTTCGCTCATGAGCATCAGCGACAAGCTGGCGCATCTGAATGCCGAACGCTTTAACAGCTGGCAGCCCGATTTCACGCTGGAGAATGCGCGCCAGGCCATTCTGGCGTTTAAAGGCGACGTCTATACCGGCCTACAGGCGGAAACGTTCAGCGAAGCGGATTTTGATTTTGCCCAGCAGCATCTGCGCATGCTGTCGGGCCTGTACGGCGTGCTGCGTCCGCTGGATCTGATGCAGCCCTACCGTCTGGAGATGGGCATTAAGCTGGCCAGCCCGGCAGGCAAAGATCTCTACAGCTTCTGGGGCGATCTGCTGACAGAGCACCTTAACGCAGCGCTGCAGGCGCAGGGTGATGAGGTGCTGATCAACCTGGCGTCGGATGAATATTTCCGCGCGGTTAAGCCAAAGCTGCTGCAGGGGCGCCTGATTAAGCCGGTTTTCCTCGACGAGAAAAATGGCGCGTTCAAGGTGATCAGCTTCTATGCGAAGAAAGCGCGCGGGCTGATGAGCCGCTACATCATTCAACATCGCCTGACCGATCCGGCGGCGCTGAAGCAGTTTGATGTGGATGGTTACTTTTTTGATGCGGAAGCCAGCAGCGAGAATGAGCTGGTGTTTAAGCGCTACGAGCAGAAGTAAAAACCAGGGCGGCCAGTTGGCCGCCCTTTTGACATGTTTAAAGCGTCTGTGCGAACGGGCCTTGTCACCCGCGCCAGCACCTCATCAGGCTTTCAGTAAGAACGCCCGCAGCGGCGCGAAATCAGCACTCATCTGATGCGACAGCAGCGGCAGTCCGGCACGATCCGCCAGTTCCTGCGGCAGCGGCAACGTCTGTCCCAGAATCGACTCTACGCTCTCCTTAAACTTCGCCGGATGCGCTGTGCCGAGGAACAGGCCAAACTCCCCTTCCTGCAGCTGATCGCGCAGCAGACGATAAGCGATAGCGGCGTGCGGTTCAGAGATATAGCCCATCTCTGCCAGCTCGCGCATTGTCGCCTGCGTGGTTTCATCACTTACGGCACCGTAGGCCAGATCGGTCAGACGCCAGGTTTTGCGGCGGAACAACTCCTCCACGCGCGGCCAGTTATTCGGCTGGCTGACGTCCATCGCGTTCGACAGAGTGGCAACGGTGGCATTCGGCGTCCAGCTACCGCCTTCAAGGAAGCGCGGAACGGTATCGTTAGCGTTGGTCGCCGCAATAAAACGTTTAACAGGTAAACCCAAGGATTTCGCCAGCAGACCGGCGGTGAGATCGCCGAAATTGCCGCTCGGCACTGACACCACCAGCTGATTGCGCTTCTCCTGCGGCAACTGCGCCACCGCTTCAAAGTAGTAGCAGATCTGCGCCAGCAGGCGGCTGATGTTAATGGAGTTGGCAGAGTTCAGGCCAATCGCCTTCTTCAGCTCCTCGTCGTCGAACGCCTGCTTTACCAGCGCCTGGCAGGTATCGAAATCGCCGTCGATAGCGATAGTTTCGATATTGCCGCCCAGCGTACAGAATAGCTTCTCCTGCAATGGGCTGATTTTGCCCTGCGGGTAGAGGATCACCACGCGCACGTTTTCCATGCCGTAAAACGCGTGCGCAACGGCCGCACCGGTATCGCCAGAGGTCGCGGTGAGAATAGTAATCTGCTCATCTGCGCCGGAGACGTAGGAGAGCATTTGCGCCATAAACCGGCCGCCGAAATCTTTGAACGCCAGCGTCGGGCCGTGGAACAGCTCAAGACAGGAGATATCTTCGCTGACTTTGGCGACCGGTGCGGGAAAAGCAAACGCGGTTTTGACGCGCTCAGCCAGCTGGTGCGGCGCGATTTCGTCGCCAATATAGGCAGAAAGAATTTTGCTGCTGCGGCTGACGAAGTCCATCTCCAGCATCGCGTCGATATCGGTCAGCTCAAATTCCGGCAGTTCAAGCGGGAAGAACAGCCCTTGCTGCGAGCCCAGGCCCTGTTTCACCGCCTGCGAAAAGCTCACCTGCTCATTATGATCTTTAAGGTTGTAGAGTTTCATGCGTTATCCCAGTTTACGTGCGCCGGTCGTATCAAGACGGCAAATATGGACGAAGCCTTCATCATTCTGCAGATAGTGCTGGCGCAGCCAGTCCGCCATCCGCTGTGCCGTTTCCATCTGATTGCAAACGGCGAAAAGCGTGGGGCCAGAGCCGGAAATCCCGCAGGCCAGCGCGCCGATATCGGCGGCGGCTTTACGCGCCTCGGCAAAGCCCGGCAGCAGTTTAGTGCGGTAAGGCTCGGCAATAACATCCTGCATCAGTTTAGCGGCCAGCAGCGGCTGGCGGGTATGGCAGGCGTGAATAAAGCCAGCCAGCAGGCGGCCATGTTTAATCGCGTCCTCTTTGCGGTACTGTGCAGGCAGGATCGCCCGCGCTTCGGCGGTAGAGACTTTGATGCCGGGATAGGCCATCACCCACAGCCAGTCGTCAAAGCCCGGCACCGCCTGGCTGATGATATCGTTCTCTTCCAGCATCAACTGAATGCCGCCGAGGAAGCACGGCGCGACGTTATCGTAATGCACGCTGCCAGAAATACGCCCTTCCAGCTCGCCCATTAGCGTCAGCAGTTGGTTGTCGCTGAGCGGCTTGCCGCAATGTTCGTTCATCGCCATCAAACCCGCGACCACCGAACAGGCGCTGGAGCCGAGGCCCGATCCGATCGGCATGTTTTTTTCCAGCGTCATTGCGACCGGAACCTGTTCGCCGATGGCTTCGCAGAAGCGCTGCCAGCACTGGTAGACGATATTCTCTTTGGGATCGTCCGGCAGTTTGCTGACGAAACGGCCGCTGTTCTGCAGCGAAAAGCGCGGCGCGGCTTCCACCGAGACGCAGTCGCCAAGCAAGGTGCCATCTACCGGCGACACCGCCGCGCCCAGAACATCAAAGCCGACGCTGACGTTGCCAATCGAGGCCGGTGCGTAAATTTTTACCATCATCAAACTCCCAACTTCCACGACAGGGTACGCAGCAGATCGGCAAATACGCCCGCCGCCGTCACATCATTTCCCGCGCCGTATCCGCGCAGCACCAGCGGAATCGGCTGATAATAGCGGCTGTAAAACGCCAGTGCGTTCTCGCCGTTTTTCACTTTATAGAGCGGGTCGTTGCCGTCGACCGCATCGATCTTCACCTTGCAGACGCCGCCCTCTTCAATCGCGCCGACGAAGCGTAATACTTTACCTTCATCGCGCGCTTTGGCAACGCGCGCGGCAAAGGCGTTATCCAGCTCCGGCAGGCGCTGCATAAAGGCTTCTACGTCAGCGATCGCCGTCAGGCTGGCGGGCAGCAGCGGCTCAATCTCAATATCGCTTAGCTCAAGCTGATGACCCGCTTCACGCGCCAGGATGAGCAGCTTGCGCGCTACGTCCGTGCCAGAGAGGTCGTCGCGCGGATCGGGCTCGGTAAAGCCCATCTCGCGCGCCATTTTCGTCGCGTCAGAGAGCGAAACGCCTTCGTCCAGCTTGCCGAAAATAAAGGAGAGCGAACCCGACAGGATACCGGAGAACTTAATCAGCTCGTCACCGGCGTTGAGCAGGTTTTGCAGGTTTTCAATGACCGGCAGGCCCGCGCCAACGTTGGTGTCGTAGAGGAATTTACGGCGCGACTGCGCAGCGGCGGCGCGCATCTGCTGGTAGTAATTCCACGACGAGGTGTTGGCCTTTTTGTTCGGCGTCACCACGTGGAAACCGTCAGCCAGAAAATCGGCGTATTGATCGGCGACCGCCTGGCTGGAGGTACAGTCGACAATTACCGGGTTCAACAGATGGTACTCTTTTACCAGCCGGTTAAGGCGGCCAAGGTTAAACGGCTCTTTGGCTTCGTTCAGCGCACCTTTCCAGTCGCTGAGATCGATGCCGTGCACGTTGGTCAGCAGCGCGCGCGAGTTGGCGATACCGCAGACGCGCAGATCGATATGCTTCTGCTTCAGCCACGCCTGCTGGCGATAAAGCTGATCCAGCAACGCGCCGCCGACGCCGCCGACGCCAACCACAAAGACTTCAATGACCTGATCGGTGGCGAACAGCATCTGATGCACGACGCGCACGCCGGTTGTCGCAGCGTCGTTGCTCACCACGACCGAAATAGAACGCTCTGACGAGCCCTGAGCGATAGCGACAATGTTGATATTGGCGCGCGCCAGCGCAGAGAAGAATTTAGCGGAGATACCGCGCAGCGTACGCATACCGTCGCCCACCACAGAAATCACCGCCAGCTGCTCCATCACCTCCAGCGGGTCGAGCAGGCCATCTTTCAGCTCCAGATAGAACTCCTCTTCCAGCACGCGGCGCGCACGCGCCTGCTCGTTCTGCGGCACGCAGAAGCTAATGCTGTACTCCGAAGAGGACTGAGTGATCAGTACTACCGAAATACCGGTGCGCGACATCGCGGCGAAGACGCGTGCTGCCATGCCGACCATACCTTTCATACCTGGGCCGGAGACGTTGAACATCGCCATATTATTGAGGTTGGTGATGCCTTTGACCGGATTCTCATCCTGCTCGCCTTCGCCACCGATCAGGGTACCCGGAGCCTGCGGATTAGCGGTATTTTTAATCAGGCAGGGGATTTGAAACTGGGCGATAGGCGCAATGGTACGCGGATGCAGCACTTTGGCACCAAAGTAGGAAAGCTCCATCGCCTCCTGATAGGACATCGATTTCAGCAGGCGCGCATCGGGCACCTGGCGTGGATCGCAGGTATAGACGCCGTCCACATCGGTCCAGATTTCACAGCAGTCGGCGCGCAAGCAGGCGGCCAGCACGGCAGCAGAGTAGTCAGAACCGTTGCGGCCCAGCACGACCAGCTCACCCTTCTCGTTACCGGCGGTAAACCCAGCCATCAGGATCATATTCTGCGGCGGGATCTGGCTGGCGGCGATGCGGCGCGTTGATTCCGGGATATCGACAGTGGACTCCAGATAGTGGCCGACGGCCAGCAGCTTCTCTACCGGATCGATTACCGTCACGCCGTGGCCACGCGCCAGCAGCAGCGCTTCCATAATGGCAATGGAGAGCTTCTCGCCGCGACAGATAATGGCGGCATTCACACTGTCCGGACACTGGCCCAGCAGGCTGATGCCGTGCAGCACCTGTTTCAGCTGGGCGAACTCAAGATCGACACGGGTTTTCAGCCCGTCGTAATCAAAGCCAGGCTGCGCTGCCGCCAGCCCTTGCAACAGCTCATCGAAGATACGTTCGGCGTCGCTGAGGTTAGGCAATGCATCCTGGCCGCTGATGGTCTTTTCAATCATGGCCACCAGGTGATTGGTGATCTTTGCGGGTGCAGAGAGTACGGTGGCAACCTGTCCCTGCTGCGCATTACTTTCCAAAATGTCAGCGACGCGAAGAAAACGTTCCGCATTCGCTACTGAGGTCCCGCCGAATTTCAGCACTCGCATTGTTGAGCTCTCCTGAATTTATGCCGAAAAAAAAGCCCGCACTGTTTAGGTGCGGGCTTTTTTTGTTTTTCCTGTATGCGTCAGCCCGCACCTTTACCGGTGGTAATGGTGGTGGTAATAATGGTGGTGTTCAGGCTGGTTGAGTTACGCATTGAGATTTTTTTCTGTCTGTCTTATTGAGTCTGTCTTCTTCCAGAAGTAAAGCAAAGCGCAGGTTAAGTCAACGAATTTGTCCGGCGCTGGATTTTTCGCCACTGCGCACTGCTGCCTTGCCAGGGATAACTTTTTTGCACGATCGTTTGCAGGTATACCGCTTTGCCCGATCTGCCGCTGGGAAAACCCTTTTTTCAGGAAGATTTATCTATCAGTTTTTTTTCTATGTCGTGCAGAAGGCGGTGCAGCATGGCGCTGTCACGCTGCTCCAGCAGGCCGATGCGCTGCTCGATCCAGTCAGCCATCTTGCGGTCGTCGCTCACTTCCAGCGCTTGCAGCAAACGTTCGAAGCGCAGACGCAGCGCCTCAAGCTGCTGTCCGTCAGCCTGCGGCACGGCAGGCGGTGCAACGCGGTTCAATGAAGAGAGCTGATAGCAGAACACCATGACCGCCTGGCCAAGATTAAGCGAAGGATAATCCTGCGCCATCGGGATGCCAGTCAGTAGATCAACCAGGTCCAGTTCTTCATTGGTCAGGCCACTGTCCTCACGGCCAAAGACCAGTGCCATGCTGTTTACCCATTGCCGCTTCTCCAGCAGCTGCGTTTCTACCTGCTGCGGCGTAGCGTAGTAGCGGAATTTTGCGCGGCTACGCGCCGTCGTCGCGACAGAAAAGTCGATATCTTTCAGCGCCTCGCTCAGGGTGTCAAAGGTACGCAGGTTGTCGAGAATTTCTCCAGCACCGTGCGCAACGCGTCGTGCGGCAGGGTCCTGCCAGGCGTCACTGGCAACGATACGCAGTTCGCTAAAGCCCATAGTTTTCATCGCGCGCGCCGCTGCGCCAATATTTTCTGGCCGGGCGGGGGAAACCAGAATGAGAGGAAAACGCATGATTATTCCATCTGTGTTTAGACATTGCGCCGTATAGTAGCACGCGGGGCAACGGAAGCCGGTATTAAGCCGAAACAGAAAGTAAGATGTTAAGGATGTTAAAAGTAGATAAAGATAGCTAAGCAAGCGAATAAACGCACAATGCGCTTTTTGTTCAAATTAATAATATAAAACCCTTTCATTTCAGCTTAATAAATGACGAGCGTCTAAAGTCTATTCCACCCCGCCAGAGCAGGTAAAATGTAGCAAAGATGATGCTTTTTGTGAGCTAAGCTTGCATTACAAGAGAAGTTTTTCACAAAAGTGTTAACGTGCTACAATTGCATTTGATATAAGTCAACGAAGCGTTGTTTTTATGCTTATCGGTTGTTGTTGGTGCTGTTAGGTTGCTGTTAATACAGTTAGGATATGCACCAATCATTCTCTCCTGGGGCATGCAATTTCATCCTGACTGGCTGAGCTAACACTGTTGTTGACGTTGATAGATGGTGTATCAAGAACATAATTTCGTACAACGGTTAAGCGCCTTATGCTGTGCGTTTTCTAGCGAGCCTGAAGACCCGAGTACGCCCTGTTTTCAATTTGTTGGCAAATTTTAGGTAGCGAAACATGCAGACCCCACACATTCTTATCGTTGAAGACGAACTGGTCACGCGTAACACCCTCAAAAGCATTTTTGAGGCAGAAGGTTACGTCGTGTATGAAGCGACCGACGGTGCTGAAATGCATCAGGTGCTCACCGATAACGACGTCAATCTGGTGATTATGGATATCAACTTGCCCGGTAAAAATGGCCTGTTGCTGGCGCGCGAGCTGCGTGAACAGGCAAATGTGGCGCTGATGTTCCTTACCGGTCGTGATAATGAAGTGGATAAAATTCTTGGTCTGGAAATTGGCGCGGATGACTACATTACCAAACCGTTCAATCCGCGTGAGCTGACCATCCGCGCGCGTAACCTGCTGTCGCGCACCATGAATCTGGCCATGCCGAATGAAGAGCGTCGCCAGGTTGAAAGCTACAAGTTCAACGGCTGGGAGCTGGACATTAACAGCCGCTCGCTGATCAGCCCGAATGGCGAGCAGTATAAGCTGCCGCGCAGCGAATTCCGCGCCATGCTGCACTTCTGCGAAAACCCAGGCAAGATCCAGACCCGCGCCGATCTGCTGAAGAAAATGACCGGCCGCGACCTGAAGCCGCACGATCGCACCGTGGACGTTACCATCCGCCGTATTCGTAAACATTTCGAATCCACGCCAGATACGCCAGAGATCATCGCCACGATTCACGGCGAAGGCTACCGTTTCTGCGGCGACCTGCAGGAATAAAAGACAGCAGGGTTAGCTGAAATTGTGCCAGCTCGTCCCGCGACATCCTTGCTGCGGGACGCTTTGCTCCTCGGGCCATCTCACCTGCGCTGGCACATCAACTGCCCGTAAAAAACGCCCTCACGGGCGTTTTTTTATTCCCGCCACGGCATAATTGGCACCGCGCTCAGGGCGTTTTTCGGGGAGCCTTCCACCACCCGATCGGAGTAGCTCAGGTAGATCAGCGCATGACGTTTCTGATCAAAGAAGCGCACCACCTGGAGCTTTTTGAATACCAGCGAGGTACGTTTCTTAAAGACGACTTCGCCCTGCGCTTTACCTTTGGCGATCGCATCGCTAAGTTCAACCGGCCCTACCTGCTGACAAGAGATAGCCGCATCGGCGGTATCTTCCGCCAGCCCTAAACCGCCCTTGATCCCACCGGTTTTTGCCCGACTGATATAACAGGTTACATTTTTTACGTCAGGATCGTCGAAGGCTTCGACCACGATCTTATGGTCAGGCCCAAACATCTTGAATACCGTATCCACCGAGCCGATCTCTTCAGCCATGACCGGAGACGCCAGCGCTAACAGGGTGAGCGAAGCAGCAAAAAAGCGAGATATTGTCATAGTGTTACCATTGCAAACTGAATAGACGAGCATGTAATGTACTGGCAATTGTCCGCGTTAACCAAACCAAACCGGTTTACTCCCACATTGACATGGCACAATCTCCCAACAAAACTGCCCACGCCTGATGTGCAATTAGTGCTATTATTCGGCGACCGCGTTAGCCGCGCCCAGAGAGTATGAGGATGTTTTATGGACCAAGCCGGTATCATTCGAGATTTGCTTGTCTGGCTGGAGAGCCATCTGGATCAGCCCCTTTCACTGGATAATGTTTCCCTGAAAGCGGGCTATTCCAAGTGGCATTTACAGAGGATGTTTAAGGACGTGACCGGCCATGCGATCGGGGCCTATATTCGCGCCCGTCGTCTGTCTAAGGCGGCGGTGGCGCTGCGTCTGACCAGTCGCCCGATTCTGGACATCGCTTTGCAGTACCGCTTTGATTCACAGCAGACCTTTACCCGCGCGTTTAAAAAGCAGTTTAATCAAACACCAGCGTGGTATCGCCGCTCATCAGAATGGAATTCGTTCGGCATTCGTCCGCCGATTCGCCTCGACGACAACAGCATGCCAGAATCGGCGTTCGTTACGCTGCCAGAAACCGTTCTGGTAGGCCAGACGCAAAGCTATAGCTGCACGCTGGAGCAGATCTCTAGCTATCGCGACGAAATGCGTATCCATTTCTGGAAACAATTCCTGCTGGAAACCGACACGGTTCCGCCGGTTCTCTATGGCCTGCATCAGGTGCGCGCCAGCCAGGAGAAAGATGACGAGCAAGAGATCCTTTACACTACTGCCGTGCCGTCTGACCAGGCTGTAAATCTGCATTCGGGCCAGAGCGTCATTCTGGAAGCGGGCGATTATGTACAGTTCACCTATAACGGTCCGCGTAACGAGCTACAGGAATTTATCCTGCTGCTGTATGGCACCTGTATGCCGACGCTCGGCCTGACGCGTCGTCAGGGCCAGGATATCGAGCGCTTCTATACCCACGGCGGCAAGAAACGCAGCGAACCGCCAAAAGAGATCCGCTGCGAATATCTGATCCCCATTCGCCGCCAGCAGGCCAGCTAACGATTATGCCGTCATTACGACGGCATTTTTATTAGCGCTGTAGCTCGTCCAGCGCCGGCGCATCAAGATGCGACACGTCACCTGCCGTTTCCACTACCCAGCCCTCCGCCAGCCAGGCACTGTGCTGATGATCGACGCGTGAAATCGAGCAGTTACGCAGGCGCAGGCGTCGCTCCGCATGGGCAGGCAAGCCGAGAATGGTACTGATCAGCCCGCCCAGCGCCATTCCGTGACTGACCAGCAGCGGCCGGCTACCGGCTGGCAGCGACAGGCAGGCGTTAAGCGCGTCGTGCATACGTGCCGCCATTTCTGCCATCGATTCGCCCTGCGGAATACGGCCATTTTCCGTGCCGTCCACCAGCGTGCTGCGCCACCGCTCTTCTTCCTCGGTTAAACCGTCCAGCGGACGCTTCTCCAGTACGCCCATATTCAGCTCGCGCAGGCGTGGATCGAGCGTGACCGAACAGCCACAGGCGTCAGCGATAATTTCAGCGGTGCGCCGCGTACGGCCCAGATCGCTGGCGATAACGTGGGTGATGCCAAGACGTTTTACGCGCTCGCCCACCTGATGGGCCTGTTGTTCTCCTTTCTCCGTCAGCGGACTGTCGGATTGTCCCTGAATGCGGCGTTCCGCATTCCATACCGTTTCACCGTGACGAACAAGATAGACCTGTAGCATGCTGAGTTTCCGTTATACTGCGACAAATTTGCCTAAAGGGTTCAATAGATTATGTACCAGGTTATCGCAGCCACCATCAATCCGGCAAAAATTCGCGCAATTTCTCAGGCGTTCAGCGACGTTTTCGGCGAAGGATCCTGCCATATTCGTGGGGTCGAGGTCGATAGCGGCGTCGCGGCACAGCCGCTGAGCGATGCAGAAACGCGAACCGGCGCACGCCAGCGCGTAGCCAATGCACGTCAGGCGGAGCCAGAGGCAGATTTCTGGGTTGCGATTGAAGCCGGTATTGAAGAGGATTGCGCCTTTGCCTGGATGGTTGTCGAGAACGCGGCACAGCGCGGCGAATCACGCTCTGCCAGCTTTACGCTGCCCAGCGTGGTGCTTGAAGGGTTACGTGCCGGGCGCGAGCTGGGTGATGAGATGGCGCGGCTAACCGGCGTGGAAAATATCAAACATAAAGGCGGCGCGATTGGCGCATTTACCCATGGGCTGCTGACGCGCTCCAGCGTCTACCATCAGGCGTTAATCCTGGCGCTCTGCCCTTTTACTCACCCGCTTTATCAGCGCTGATGTCGCCACGTCCGAGGTGCGCTTCCAGCCAGCGGCGCAGCTCAGGCGGAGCCTCTTTCAGGCTGTTGGAGCCGCGTGTGATGGTCGCGATACCGACGCCGAGCTCATTTTTTAGCTCACGCTGGCTCATCACGCCATTCATCAGTTCTTCGACGATACGCAGGCGCGTGCCGAGCGCTTCGCGTTCATCCGGCGTCAGCATCAGCTGTAGCAGCGGCAGCGCCAAATCGTCGGCATAAGCCTGCTGCATCAGCGCAATAAAGCGTCGCCAGTTCTCTTCTGAAGGGGAATGTAGCGCCGGGCGGGCAAGAGGTTGCGTCATTGAAAGGCTTCCGTACTCATTAACGAGTACGGAAGCATAGCACAGCTAGTAACGGCGATTCCACTCGCTGTCAGACAGCACGTTATCCGGCTGCCCCATAAAGTGGCGATAGTAAGCGTCATACGCCAGTACGTTTTTCACGTAGCCACGTGTCTCCGAGAATGGAATGGTTTCGATGAAGGCCACCGCATCCAGATTACCCGCGCTGACGTTCTGCCAGCTGCGTACGCGTCCCGGTCCGGCGTTATAGGCCGCAGAGGCGAAAATGCGGTTCTGCCCGAACTGCTGGTAGACGTACTCCAGGTATTGCGTACCAATTTGAATATTGGTCTGCGGATCCAGCAGCTGGTTGCTGTTGGCATAGCCGGGAATATTGTACATCTTCACGGTATGCGCGGCGGTCGCGGGCATCACCTGCATCAGGCCGCTGGCACCAACCGGTGAGCGCGCTTTCGGGTTCCAGGCGCTCTCCTGGCGGGAAATCGCCATGGCGTAGCTCGGCTGGATAGCTTTGTCACGGGTATTGCTTTGATAGAAGCTCTCCCACGCCAGCGGGAAGCGCTCTTTCAGGCTGTCCCACATCTTCGCCGTGATAGTTGCCTGCACGCTGAGATCCCACCAGTCCTGTTCGTTGGCATAGCGCGCCAGCATCTGCTGCTGGGTACGGCTCTTGCTGCCGATCAGGTTGGCCCACTCGCTGCGCGCGAGGTTATCCAGTCCCCAGAACATCAGCTCACGCACGCGCGCCAGTTCCGGTCCCTGCACCGTGGCGCTGTCCGGCTTCGGCGCTTCGTCGATCTGCAGCGGATATTTCACACCCAGCCGCTGCGCCGCCACCATCGGATAGAAGCCGCGCGCCTGCATGAGCTTCTGCAAGATTTCATCAGCTTCCTCTTTACGCCCTTGCGAATAGAGCAGATCGGCCTGCCAGTACTGCCACTCATCCTTCTCTTTTGCCTCCAGCGGCAGGCGCGCAATCCAGGTGTTCAGCCCACGGCGATCGTGCTGCGTCAGCGCCAGACGTACGCGTCGTTCGACCAGCGCGGTTGCCTGGCTGTTCATCACCACCGCATCGCGCCAGCGCGCCTGCTCTGAAGTGAGATCGCTGCCCATCATGCGCCAGACAACGATCTCTTTCAGCGCCTGTTCGTCGTCCGCTTCCATCTTCTGCGCCCGCACCAGCAGCGGGATCAGGCTGCGTGCGTTTTCCATATCGGCACGCGCGACGCGGGTAAAGGCGTAAATCGTCGCCTGACGGGTAAAATCGGTCGGCCCAACAGACTGCGCGAAGGTCAGCACGGTCTGTGGATCGCGCTGTAGTTCAAGCACCCCGTTGGCGATGGTCTGGTAATCCTCCGGCAGAGTTTTTGCCAGGAAGCTCACCAGGCTGTCATTACCGGCTTTCATCGCCAGGCGAATACGCTCCAGCACGGTAATTGGCGACATCTGGCCAGAGGACTGCCAGACGGAGAAGAGGCGATCGCAGTCATTCGGTAGCGAGGTCCCGCGCAGCCAAATCTCCTTCGCGCCATCAAACGCCTGCTGCTGCGCGCCCGTCGCCCATTTGGCGTAGAGCCAGTTACAGCGCGCCTGCACCGGGCTCGGCTCTTCCGGGCTAAAGCTCAGGATGCCCTGCCAGTCCTGGCGGTGCGCCAGCACGTTAACAAAACGGGTTTTCAGCGAGCGCGCTGGTGGCAGCGTTGGGTATTGCTGAATAAAGTTTTTGATGGCGAGCGGCGTTTCCTGATCGAGATCCTGCGCCAGCAAGCGGTACTGCAGATAGGGGTAAAGCGGGTAATCTTTTAGCGTTGGCAGCAGCTGATCCACCGTCGCCATTTGGTTGCTGTCCCACGCCTGCTTAATTTGTTGATATCGTTGCCGCTGTTGATCCAGCGAGTCTGCCCACGCGCTGCTGGCCACTGCGGCCAGACAGATCCCTGTCATCCAGTTACGCCACTTCTCCACGAAAATCTCCTCTGTTGCTCTCCGGCTGCGTGCCAGGCTTTATTCATGCTAACCAGGGGAACCGGCTCTTGCCATGTTCTTCACAAAATTTACGCAGCGCGTTGAGATGATCAACGCTTTAGCGCAGGGTTTATTTCTCACAGCGAGTGGCAATACGCGCTAATGCGAGGTTTACGGGACAATCTGGTTACAGTTAAGATTACCTGTCTGAAAGCGCAACTTATTAAAAAAGCGATATTTATCGCAATGAATACTGTTCAGGCAGCGCCGCTGGCAGCGCACCCTTCCCTCTATCAACCACAACAGAGACCTTTATGGAAACCCGGCGCGACGAACGCATTCAGAAACTGACCCTGGCGTTAAAACGCACTGACAAGCTGCACCTGAAAGATGCGGCGCAGCTGCTGGGCGTCTCGGAAATGACTATTCGCCGCGATCTGAGCGAACCGTCATCGGCTGTCGTACTGCTGGGCGGCTATATCGTTAGCGATCCGAAAAGCCACGCCGGGCACTACTTTGTTTCGGATCAGCACGGTCAAAACGCCGCGAAAAAGCAGCGCCTGGCGCAGGCTGCCGCCAGCCTGATCGGGGAGAACGACACGGTGTTTTTCGACTGCGGCACGACTATTCCCTATATCGTTGACGCGCTGCCTGACGATTTGCCCTTCACCGCCATCTGCTGTGCCATGAATACCTTTCTGGCACTAAAAGAAAAACCGGCCTGCAACGTGATCCTGAGCGGCGGCGAGTTCCATGCCGACAACGCGCTCTTTACGCCAGTTGGCGTACATTCCATCCTCGACGATCTCTGCCCGACGCTGGCGTTTATCTCTGCGGCGGGCATCGACCAGCACCAGGGCGCGACCTGCTACAACCTCAACGAGCTGGCGATGAAACATCACGCCATGCTGCGATCGCGCCAGTGCATTCTGGTGGCCGACAGCAGCAAATTCGGTAAAGTGTTGCCTGCGCGCATCGGCGAGCTGCATCGTTTTGACCTGCTGGTCAGCGACAGCGCGCCGGATAAGATGCTGGCGGAGTGGCTGGCGCAGCAGCCGCTGCCGCTGCGTCTGCCCGATTCAGCATAGCGCCGCCCCCTTTTCTTTTACGCATAACGCCCGTGCACGGCTGGGATTAGCCAGGCAAAAAGGCTAAACTTCGTCACTAATTCACCCACCAGAATCAGAGGCTCATTACAACGTGGCTCAATTCGTCTATAGCATGCATCGCGTCGGTAAAGTGGTACCGCCGAAGCGTCATATTCTGAAGAACATCTCCCTCAGCTTTTTCCCGGGCGCGAAAATTGGCGTGCTCGGCCTGAACGGCGCGGGTAAATCCACGCTGCTGCGCATCATGGCGGGCATCGATAAAGATATCGAAGGCGAAGCACGCCCGCAGCCGGGTATTAAAGTTGGCTATCTGCCGCAGGAGCCGCAGCTCAACCCGGAGCAGACGGTACGTGAATCCATTGAGGAAGCCGTTTCCGAAGTGGTTGGCGCACTGAAGCGTCTGGATGAGGTTTACGCGCTCTATGCTGAGCCGGACGCCGATTTCGACAAGCTGGCTGCTGAACAGGGTCGTCTGGAAGAAGTTATCCAGGCGCACGACGGCCATAACCTGGAAACGCAGCTGGAGCGCGCCGCCGATGCGATGCGCCTGCCAGACTGGGAAGCCAAAATCGGCAACCTGTCCGGTGGTGAGCGTCGTCGCGTCGCGATGTGCCGCCTGCTGCTGGAAAAGCCGGACATGCTGCTGCTGGACGAACCAACCAACCACCTGGACGCCGAGTCTGTGGCCTGGCTGGAGCGCTTCCTGCACGAGTTTGAAGGCACCGTTGTGGCGATTACCCACGACCGTTACTTCCTCGACAACGTTGCGGGCTGGATCCTGGAGCTGGACCGTGGCGAAGGCATCCCGTGGGAAGGCAACTACTCTTCCTGGCTGGAGCAGAAAGATCAACGCCTGGCGCAGGAAGCCTCTGCTGAAGCCGCACGCCGCAAATCCATTGAGAAAGAGCTGGAGTGGGTGCGTCAGGGCACGAAAGGCCGTCAGTCTAAAGGCAAAGCGCGTCTGGCCCGTTTCGAAGAGCTGAACAGCACCGAATACCAGAAGCGTAACGAGACCAGCGAACTCTTTATTCCGCCGGGTCCGCGCCTGGGTGACAAAGTGGTTGAGGTGAAAAACCTGACCAAGTCTTACGGCGACCGCGTGCTGATCGACGATCTCTCCTTCTCGGTGCCGAAAGGCGCTATCGTCGGCATTATCGGTGCCAACGGCGCGGGTAAATCGACCCTGTTCCGCATGATGACCGGTCAGGAACAGCCTGATTCCGGCAGCATTGAGCTGGGCGAAACCGTCAAGCTGGCGTCGGTCGATCAGTTCCGCGACGCGATGGATAACTCAAAAACCGTCTGGGAAGAAGTCTCTGGCGGGCTGGACACCATGCGCATCGGCACCTTCGAGATGCCGAGCCGCGCCTACGTCGGCCGCTTTAACTTCAAAGGCACCGACCAGGGTAAACGCGTCGGCGAGCTGTCTGGTGGTGAGCGCGGCCGTCTGCACCTGGCGAAGCTGCTTCAGGTGGGCGGCAACCTGCTGCTGCTTGACGAACCGACCAACGACCTGGACATCGAAACCCTGCGCGCGCTGGAAAACGCCCTGCTGGAGTTCCCGGGCTGCGCGATGGTGATCTCGCACGACCGCTGGTTCCTCGACCGTATCGCTACCCATATCCTTGACTACCAGGATGAGGGCAAAGTCGAGTTCTTTGAAGGTAACTTCAGCGAATACGAAGAGTACAAAAAACGCACACTCGGCGCAGAAGCGCTGGAGCCGAAGCGTATTAAGTACAAGCGTATTACCAAGTAATTCATCAGGCGGCAGCGATGCCGCCTTTTTTCTTTTTGTGACTGCCTGCGCCTTTTCCTGTCGCTTCGCCCAATTATCCCTGCTATTCCGCTTTTAACCCTGGGCTGTCGCCCGATGCCGCTGCCCGGCGCGCTTTCTATACTCGCTGATGATCTGACTCGACTCACCCTACCGTTCCGGCAAGCAGTAATAATAATTCGCGCCGGAGGTCATCTTACGAGGTCTGTGGCATGAAAATAGCTTCAATCGACGTGATACGCGTCGCCATCCCTTTTGATGCGCAGCGACAAGCGCCCGAGCAACAGGAAACCACTTTTAATGCAGCCTCTTCATCGCTGCGCCGTATGGAGACGCTGCTGATCAAAGTCAGCTGCGACAATGGCCTGTGCGGCTGGGGCGAAGCCTTTGGCCATCTGGCGAACCCCGTTACCGAGCAGGCACTCTGCACGCTTATCGCCCCGCTTTTTATCGGTAAATCCCTGCCAGATTCGCCGCAGGCTATCGCGGATCTGATGCAGCAGGCAGAGCAAGCGCTGCATGCTTTCGGCCGCAGCGGCCCGGTGCGTTACGCGCTTTCGGCGGTGGATATTGCGCTGTGGGATGCGCTGGGGCAGCGGCAAAACAAACCGCTGTGGCAGCTGCTGGGCGCCAGCCGTCAGCGCATTGAGCGCTATGCCAGCCTGGTCAGCTACGATAACGATCCTGTCGCCGTCGCTCGCCAGGTCAGACGCGCCTGGGATGAGGGATTCACCTCGCTCAAACTACACGAAACCACCTTCGCTGCGATTCAGGCTGCACGCCATGCACTGCCGGAGCAGGCTGAACTGATGGTCGACGTTAACTGTCCCTGGACGCGTGAGCAGGCGGCGCAACAGGCGCACAAGCTGCGCGAGTTGCAGCTCGGCTGGCTGGAAGAGCCAGTCTGGCCGCCTGATGATTATCAGGGGCTGGCGCAGCTGAAACGCGCAGGCGTACCGCTGGCCGCCGGTGAGAACGTGGACGGCGACTGGGGCTTTATTCATCTGCTGGAAAATGGCGCAGTGGATATCGCGCAGCCCAGCGTGGCAAAAGTCGGCGGCATTAGCGCCGCGCTGCGCGTCTTTGCCGCTGCGCAGCAGTATCGCGTAAAGGTGGTGCCGCACTGTTTCTATTACGGCGCGGGCATGCTGGCGACCGCGCATCTGGTCGCACTGCTGCCCGACGAGATCAAAATGGAGGTGCCGTGGATCGCCTTTGAAGCTGACCTCTATCCCGATCTCCCGCAGGAAGTGACCTTTACCCTCTCCTCGCGCCCCGGACTGGGCTACGTGCCGGATGAAGAGGTGCTGCGCCACTATCGCCTCTCCCTGAGCCAGATCACCGATAAAGGAGTGCGTCGCTATGCGTAAAAATTACCGCGTCGTCATTGCGCTGCTGCTGTTCTTCGCCGGGATGCTGAACTATCTGGATCGTGCCGCGTTATCCGTCATGGCACCGCTCATCAAAACCGATCTGCATATTAACGATGCAGAGATGGGCATTCTTTTTAGCTGCTTTTTTATCGGCTACTGCGCCTTCTGCTTTCTCGGCGGCTGGGCCGCAGACCGCTTTGGCCCACGTCGCGTCTATGCCTGGGCGGCGGGCGTCTGGTCACTGTTTTGCGGCGCGACCGCGCTGGTGACGGGATTTACCCATCTGCTGATTGTGCGCATGCTGTTCGGCATCGGCGAAGGGCCAATGGGCACTACCACCAACAAATCGATCGCCAACTGGTTTCCAAAGAAAGAGACGGGCCGCGCGGTGGGCTTTACCAACGCCGGGCAGCCGCTTGGCGCCGCGATTGCCGCGCCGATTGTCGGGCTGGTGGGCTTGCACTACGGCTGGCGCATCGCCTTTGTGGTTATCGCGCTGGCGGGTTTTATCTGGGTCGCCTGCTGGCTGTGGCTGTTCCGCGACAAGCCTGAAGATCATCCGCGCGTCGGCGCGGCAGAACGCGAGCTAATCAGCGGCCAGCGTCCGGCGACACAGGCCGCCGCTGCGCCACAGCAGGACCGCCATTCGCTATGGCGCTACGTCTTTTCGCTGCCGGTGCTGGGCGTAGCGAGTGCCTTCTTCTGCTTTAACTATATTCAGTACTTTTTCCTTTCCTGGCTGCCCAGCTATCTCACCGATTTTCAGCACCTTGATATTAAAAGCATGAGCATTATCGGTATCCTGCCCTGGCTGGGCGCGACGGTGGGCTTTCTCGGCGGCGGCATCGTCTCCGACATGCTGTTCCGCCGCACGCAGAACTTTTTGCTGTCACGCAAGCTGGTGATTTTCGTTGGCCTGGCGGTGGCGGCGCTGTGCGTGTTGTTAACGGCGTGGAGCCAGGATGTGGTCAGTGCAGTGACGCTGATCACGCTGGCCAGCGTGTTCGCCTATATGACACCGCAGGCGTGCTGGTCGCTGTTGCAGGATATCGTACCAGCGGGTCGTATCGGCACCGCAGGCGGCTTTGTTCATCTGCTGGCGAATCTGGCCGGGATCCTGTCGCCGGGCATTACCGGCTTTCTGATCCAGTATGGCGGCGGCTATCACACGGCGTTCCTGCTGGCGAGCGCGCTGGCACTGGCGGGTATGCTGCTGCTGGCGCTGCTGGTGCGGCAAAAAGGGGTCAATACGCTGCGCGCGCTGGCGGCTACCTGAAAAAAATGGGGCGTTAGCCCCATTTTTATGCCGGACGTTTCCCGTCCATCATCTCTTTCACCAGTTCAATACAGCGCAAAAACCGCGTGTCGTAATTGTCCTCGCGCACGTGCACAAAGTCGACATCGTTTTCCCGCAGCATGGTGACCAGCATCGACTGGAACTCGCGCCGATCCACTGAGCTGCCGAGGCTGCGCAGGCCGTCCGCCACCCAGGGCACGTTGTTCTCCAGCAGGATCACCAGGTCAAAGCGATATTCATCAATCAGCGCCTGCACAAACGGATGTTCGCGCCCTTCATACTTCAGGCAGAATGCCTGCGTGGTGATGAAATCGGTGTCGATAAAGGCGACCTTATTGGCGTACTTCACCGCAAAGTCGATGTACTGCGCCTGTCCCAGCGCGATCTTGTCGTAGTCGGAATACTGCAATGCCATCTCGTCGCCGCCAAGGTGCGAGAAGACATAGTCGCGGCCATATTCCCAGGCGCTGGTGGTGTTGAAGATATTGGCCAGCTTGTTGACCAGCGTCGACTTGCCGCTCGACTCGCCGCCGAGCACGGCCACGGTACGCACGAAAAAAGGCTTAACCTCGGTAGGAATATATTCCCAGTAGCGGAACGGATCCTGGCGGATCTGCCCGCCGCTGATATTCATAAAGGATCGCGCCGGATCGAGCAGCACGGTGTTAATGCCCAGATGCTGCTGGTACATCTCCGCATCCGCCGTTTCGCTGGTGTAGATGCAGTCAGGCGTGATGCCCTGATCGCTGAGAAAGGTTTTTACGCCCTCGCTCCAGACGTCCCAGCCATGCGGATAGGGCTCAATGCCCTCTTCGTTAAACGAGTGGATACGGATATTTTTCTGGTACTTGAAGGTCTGCAGTAGCCAGCGCAGCCGATCGCTGACGGTCGGCTGCTGTGACATGGCGCTGTTCTCGAACAGTTCGCGATCGCGCGGTTCGTCGTGCCCCATGATGATATGCAGCTCGTCGACCTGGCTACAGGCGCGCTGGATCAGGTAGATATGCCCGGTATGCAGCGGATAAAACTTGCCGAACACCACGCCAACGGTTTTTTCGCGACGCGGAAACTCCAGACCCAAAAAACGATGCAGCGCTTCCAGCTTCTGCGCACTCGGGCTTTTAATTTTGGCGTTGAGCAACTGGCTCAGATAGCCCTTAGTCATCCCGCTGGCGTCGGCCACCTGCTGCAGGGTATGCCCCTGCTGGCGAATGGCGGTTTTCAGATAGTCGAACGACGTCATGCTGCCTCCTGCATGGATTGAAGTTGCCTGCGAGTGTACCCGCTCAGCCTTTAAAGCTCATCCAGTATCGCCAGCGCGTCCGCCAGTTTTTTCGCGCTGTAAACTTTCATGCCGTCGACCGCTTTCTTGGGCGCGTTGCCAGCCGGAACGATAGCGCGCTTAAAGCCGTGCTTCGCCGCTTCCGAGATGCGCTCCTGGCCGCTCGGCACCGGACGGATCTCGCCCGCCAGCCCGACTTCGCCGAAGATCACCAGATCCTGCGGCAGCGGGCGATCGCGCAGGCTCGACACCATCGCCAGCAGCAGCGCCAGATCGGCGCTGGTCTCGGTCACCTTCACGCCGCCGACCACGTTGACGAACACATCCTGATCGGCCATTTGCAGCCCGCCGTGACGGTGCAGCACCGCCAGCAGAATCGCCAGACGGTTCTGCTCCAGTCCGACCGCGACACGGCGCGGATTGCCCATCATGGAATGATCCACCAGCGCCTGAATCTCCACCAGCAGCGGGCGCGTTCCTTCCCACACCACCATCACAGAGCTGCCAGAAGTGATCTCGTCGCCGCGCGACAGGAAAATCGCCGACGGGTTGCTGACTTCGCGCATGCCCTGCTCGGTCATGGCGAAAACACCCAGCTCGTTGACCGCGCCAAAGCGGTTTTTATGGCTGCGCAGCGTGCGGAAACGCGAGTCGGCGTCGCCATCCAGCAGTACCGAACAGTCGATGCAGTGCTCCAGCACTTTTGGGCCCGCCAGCGAGCCATCTTTGGTGACGTGGCCAACCATGACAATCGCCACGCCGCGCGTTTTGGCGAAGCGCGTCAGGTAAGCAGCGGTTTCGCGCACCTGCGCCACGCTGCCCGGCGACGACTGGATATCCGCCATGTGCATCACCTGGATGGAGTCGATCACCATCAGCTTCGGCTGCTCCTGCTCGGCAATCAGGCAGATCTGCTCAATGCTGGTTTCCGACAGCATATTGAGGTTTTCGCTCGGCAGGCCAAGACGGTGCGCGCGCATCGCCACCTGCTGGAGGGATTCTTCGCCGGTGACGTAGAGCGTTTTCATCTCCTGCGCCAGACGACACATCACCTGTAACAGCAGCGTCGATTTACCCGCGCCGGGGTTGCCGCCGATCAGGATGGCGCTGCCCGGCACCACGCCGCCGCCCAGCACGCGGTCGAACTCTTTAAAGCCGGTGGAGAAGCGCGGCAGCGCTTCAAGGCTAATCTCCGACAGCTTTTGCACCCGGCTGGAGCCTGCACTGCCCGAATAGCCGCTCAGGCGCTCATTGCGCGCCGCCGCTGGCGACGCTGCAATACGCACTTCGGTGATGGTGTTCCAGGCGTGGCAGGCGCTGCATTGCCCCTGCCAGCGCGGATAGTCTGCGCCGCATTCGTTACAAACAAAGGCGCGTTTTGCCGCTTTGGCCAAATCAGTACCTCTAACGCTCTTCGTGGATCAGACTGCCGCTGAGGATGCAGAAGACACCCATCAGATCGGCGTGGCGGATTGTCACTTCCGTCTGCTCATTCACTTTTGGTTTAGCATGATAGGCGATTCCCAGTGCCGACGCTTTTATCATCGGCAGGTCATTAGCACCGTCACCAATGGCAACGGTCTGCTCCGGCGCGATATCAAAACGCTGCGCCAGTTTTTTCAGGGTATCGGCCTTGTATTGCGCGTCGACAATCTGTCCCAGCACTTCGCCGGTCAGCTTGCCGTCACGCATTTCCAGTTCATTGGCGGCGACATGCGCCAGATGCAGTTTGTCGCGCAGGTATTCGGCGAAATAGGTAAAGCCGCCTGAGGCGATCGCCACCTGCCAGCCGAGCGCCTGCAGCTTCTGCACCAGTTCGGTAAGGCCTGGCATCAGCGGCAACTCGTCGCGCACCTGCTTCAGAATGTTGGCGTCCGCATCTTTCAGCGTCGCCACGCGCTGGCGCAGGCTGGCCGCAAAGTCGAGTTCGCCGCGCATGGCGCGTTCGGTCACCTCCGCCACCAGCTCGCCGCTGCCCGCCAGTTTGGCGATCTCGTCGATGCATTCGATCTGAATCGCGGTAGAGTCCATGTCCATTACCAGCAGACCCGGCGTCTTGAGATGCGGGATCTTGCCGAGCGGCGCAACGTCCAGGCCATTGTCATGGGCCAGCTTTGCGGCGCGCGGCGTCAGCGAACCCGCCAGACGCACCACCTGGTACTCATCAATACGCCAGGCGCTGACGATCACCATCGCCGCACCTAACTGGTGCTGATAATCGGTAAGTTGCTGTTTGTTCAGTCCGCGACCATACAGCAGCCAGCCGGTCCGACCGGCACGGTAGTCCAGCGGCATCACTTCATCGCCGCTGAGGGAAAGGGGTAAACCCGGCCATTCGGAGAGTTCGGCGGGCAAATCGCACCAGGTAAGACGGTTCGGCATCAGAGCTCCTGTAGGGGGACAACAAAACCACGCAAGAGGCTACCTTGTCTGCGCCGCTTCTGGCAACATAATCTCCTGGTTTCTGTTGTGACGAGATACGGGTTATTGATGGCTAAAAGCGCACTGAAATTTCGCTTACATCGCACGGTGATTGTGCTGATCTCGCTGGCGCTGTTAGTCGTCCTGATGCAGGGTGCCTCCTGGTTCAGCCTTGGCCATCAGATGGCGCGCTCCGAACAGGTCGAAGAGCTGGCGCAGACGCTGACAAAGCAGGTCGCCTTTAGCCTGTCGCCGCTGATGGATAACAGCGACGACAACCGCAGCCAGATTGAAGCCATCCTCAATCAAATGACCACCAACAGCCGCATTCTTGACGCCTCGGTCTATGCTGACGACGGCAGCCTGGTGGCGCACAGCGGTGAAAACATTAACGTGCGCGATCGGCTGGCGCTGGACGGCAAGCGCGCCGGTAGCTATTTCAACCACCAGCTGGTGGAGCCGCTCGGCAACAGCGACGGCCCGCTCGGCTTTTTGCGCGTCACGCTGGATACCCATGTGCTGGTGACCGAATCGCGCCAGGTCGACAATACCACCAATATTCTACGCCTGATGATGCTGCTGGCGCTGGCCATTGGCATCATTCTGTCACGCACCCTGCTGCGCGATCGCCGCACGCGCTGGCAGCAGTCGCCGTTTCTGCTGACCGCCAGCACGCCGGTCAAAGAGGATCGCGATGAAGAGGATGAGAAGAAAGAGCCGACGCCTTAATCGTCACTTAATGCGGGCGGATCGCGGAATTTCAATCAGAAGCGGCAGATAAAGAGATTCTGTATGGACGCAAAGCCCGCCTTGCGGGCTTTGTAAAGGAACGCGGGCCGCTTGATGAATAGATACTCAGGCGAGTAACAGCGCCTTAAGCTCACCGAGCGTGTTCACCGTCCAGGTCGGCTGAATCGTCTCGGGCAGCGGGCGCGTGCCGTGATCGATCCAGCAGGTTTTCAGCCCGGCATTGATACCACCCAGAATATCTGACTCTGGCGTATCGCCTACCATCAGCACGCGGCTGCGATCCGGGTTGCCCATCTTCTCCAGCGCATAGTCGAAAATTGCCACGTCCGGTTTCGGCACGCCGACCTGCTCAGAGATCACCAGCGTGGAGAAGTAGTCGCGAAAACCGGTACGCTCCAGACGCGCCTGCTGCAAAGCGGTAAAGCCGTTGGTGATAATTCCCATCGGCACTTTATTGTGCAGGGCGTGCATCAGGCTGACAGCGCCTTCCAGCGGCATACAGATCTCTGACATGGCCGTCAGGAAGCCGCTGTTCAGCACTTCTGGCGCAACGCTGAGCTTTTCCGACCAGCCGGTAAAACGGCGCGTCTGGAGTTGCAGCGCAGAGATTGCGCCGTTCTGGTAATCCACCCACAGCGGCTTGTTGATCGCCTGGTAGTCGGCGTAATCCTGATCGGTAAAATGCACGTCATAGCCAGCAAACATGCGCTGTAAACCGGCAAAGGCGTCGAAATGGAAAAGGGTGTCATCTGCATCAAACAGGATGCAATCCCAGTCTTTTAACATTACAGCTCCTTAAAAGCCTACAGCGTCAGCGCCATAATGATGGCGTCTTCACGTCCGCTGGCGGTGGGATAGTAGTTGGGGCGGCGGCTCACCTGATGGAAGTCGAGCTGCTCGTACAACGCGATGGCGGGAAGGTTTGAGGCTCGCACCTCAAGCCACAGCGTCATCACCTCGCGCTTCTCCAGCTCGGCGATGAGATGCTGCAACAGCTGGCGACCATAGCCGCGCCGCTGAAAAGCGGGATCGACGGCGATGTTAAACAGTGACGCCTCATCCAGCACCACCTGCGTAATGGCAAAAGCGGCCATCACGCCGTCAACGTCGAGGCGGTAATTAAGAAAACGTTCGCCCTGATTGCTGGCAAAGGTCTGTTCCCGCCATGGAAAAGCGTGGCTGCGGCACTCGATGGAGAAAGCCTGGGCATTGTCCTCAGGGGTGAGGAAAGAGATCGCTGTCATGGTTACACATCTGTTGCCAGAGCGCGCGTTTCGCCGCGCCGCTGCTGGAGAGTTCACTTAAAGAGGATGAGTGGAGCGCGACGCCGCTAAAGGGATGCGCGATGTCGATACCGAGCAGCCAGCCCGCGCAGTCGAGCGATTCGGGCAGCATTTGCAGCTGATCGGGCGTCAGCGTCATCACCTGGTTCGGTTGCAGGCCAAGCACATGCAAAACGTCGCGCACCAGCGGCTCCTGGAGACCAGGCACCACATCCGCCACGATAATCAGTTGAGTGCCGGGCGTCAGCCTTACTGCAATTTCGCCCTGAAGCACGCGCGGGCGACGCAGTTGATACTGCGTTATTCCCATTTGCTGTAACAGCCAGTCGCGCCTGGACGTCATGTTCTACCCTTGATGTGCTGCCGGAATGCGACGCTATGCTAGCAAACCCATCGAACATGCGCCAACAAACCACTATAATCGCCGCTCTGATCTTACAGGAGCCTTTCATGTCTGCTTTTACCCCGGCCAGCGAAGTGATACTGCGCCACAGTGATGAATTTACCGCCCGCCACGTTTTGTTTGCTGGCGATATGCAGGATGACCTGCCCGCTCAGCTGGAAACCGCCTCATCGCGCGTGCATACCCAGCAGTATCATCACTGGCAAAACCTGAGTCGCCGTCTGGGCGAACGGGCGCGTTACGGTCTGGTGGCAACGCAGGAAGACGTCGAAGGCTGCGACACGCTGGTTTACTACTGGCCGAAAAACAAACCGGAAGCGCTGTTCCAGCTGATGAACCTGCTGTCACTGCTGCCGCTGGGCTGCGATATCTTCGTCGTGGGCGAAAACCGCAGCGGCGTGCGCAGCGCGGAAGGGATGACTGAAGAGTGGGCGACGCTGGACAAAATCGACAGCGCGCGCCGCTGCGGTCTCTATCATGGTCGTCTGGAAAGCCAGCCGACGTTTGAGGCCGAGAGCTTCCGCGACAGCTACGATCTCGATCCGCTGACCATCTGCACGCTGCCGGGTGTCTTTAGCCGCGACGATCTCGATATCGGCAGCGCGCTGCTGCTCACCACCCTGACGCCGCACACCAAAGGTAAGGTGCTGGACATCGGCTGTGGCGCAGGCGTGCTCTCTGCGGTGCTGGCGAACCATTCGCCGAAAGTACGCTTAACGCTGTGCGACGTACACGCCGCAGCGATTGAGTCGAGCAAGGCGACGCTGGCGATCAACGGCTTTGAGGGCGAGGTTTTCCCCAGCAATGTCTTCTCCGACGTTACTGGCCGCTTCGATCTGATCCTTTCGAACCCGCCGTTCCATGAAGGGCGCGAAACCAGCCTGGACGCGGCTCAGACGCTGATCCGCGGCGCGGTAAAACACCTCAACACCGGCGGCGAACTGCGTATAGTTGCCAACGCTTTCCTGCCCTACCCGCAAGTGCTGGACGAAACCTTCGGCAGCCATGAAGTACTGGCGCAAAACGGACGCTTTAAGGTTTATCGCGCCGTTTATGGTCGCGGTGCCAGAGCGCGCTAAGCGCATGCGACGGTGAGAACGTTGCTTTTTGCAGCAGTCGATGCACCGTCGCGAAATATCTGTTGACGTCAGGTGTAAAATCTCTAGAATGCGCCTCCGTGGTTGCAATACTGTCATGTATTGCTGGTACGCGAAGGTGGCGGAATTGGTAGACGCGCTAGCTTCAGGTGTTAGTGTCCTAACGGACGTGAGGGTTCAAGTCCCTCTCTTCGCACCAACAACCACGATTTTCATCTCGCATCGCACTGCGCGAAGGTGGCGGAATTGGTAGACGCGCTAGCTTCAGGTGTTAGTGTTCTAACGGACGTGAGGGTTCAAGTCCCTCTCTTCGCACCAATGCGGCGACATGAAAAGATGACTCAAATGCGAAGGTGGCGGAATTGGTAGACGCGCTAGCTTCAGGTGTTAGTGTCTTAACGGACGTGAGGGTTCAAGTCCCTCTCTTCGCACCAGAGTTATCATCCCCAGCTTTGCCCTTCAGCTTCACTTCCCTTGTTTCAAACCGCATGAAAATTCACTGAAATGGCCGCTAAGCCGCCCGCTAACGCGAGGCACGAAGGCAGCAGCAGATAGTGACGTAGCCGACGATGGAACAGCATCACGACCGTCAGCAGCAGCGCCACAATCATTACGACGCGCCACTGGCTAAAGCTCGGCTCCCATAAAGCAAAGCACGGCATCGCCGCACAGGGCAGCAGTACGCCCCACGCGCTATCCAGTTTCTTCCCCATCATCCAGCTGAACCCCCACAAGCCGCAGGCGGCGAACATAGCCATTAACATTGCGTCGACCTCAAATGATAAGTATTCCCATTATCATATGATAATAAATCTCATCTTGCAGCCTGTTTTTTTCGCATTCGGGGAGGAAGATGACAGACCAGTTGGAAAATGCTAGATTGCGGCCGATAACACCTTTCATAACACAGCAAATTTGCTCATTGTCCGGCAGAAGCTTTTATTTTCGCCGGAATGCGCTTTGATATTTCAGGGCCGTTTCGAGTATTAATAATGAAATTACAATCTTACGATGAACTGAAACATAGCAAATATCGGCTCTCGCTGATGCTATTCCTGTTTTTAAATGTCGCCGTATCGCTTTTTTTCCTGATCCCTTTTACAGGCAACCCGCGAGTAGAATTATCAACGCCGGTTATTTCCATTACTTTTTTTAGTGCCTTAACGTTAATTACGTGTTTCATCAGGCCGAAACTAAAATTCCCTTTATTAAATCCTGTTGCGTTACTGCTTGGCGCGCTATGGGCCTGGCATATTTACCACAGATATCATCAGGTTTTTCTTTTTGACGGTAATTTTTTGATTATCAGCCTGCTGAGCGTTTTTTTTATCAGTGCCATTGCCCTGAGCGATTATCTGACGGCCTTTTGCCTGCATATCACCCCGCCCGTGGTAACCGTGTTGCTGCTGGATAATGGCGACCATCTGGCAATGCTGCTGCTGACCCTTTCCCTGCCGCTGATTGGTTTCTCTCTGCAACACCTGATGCGTCGGCGCGTCGACCATTTTACCCGCCGCCTGATGCGCCAGCTTTATGAAGAGAAAGAGACCTTTAGCGATCTCAGTATGCTGGACCCGCTGACCGGCCTTTATAACCGACGCGGGCTGAAAAACCGGCTGGATAATATTCTGGAAAACCACGCAGGTAGCCACTTTGTTCTGCTGCTGGATATTGACCATTTCAAGGCCTACAACGACAACTACGGCCATGCAATGGGTGACCAGGCGCTGGCGCGCGTGTCGGTAGCCATCCGTGACGCGGTGCGCTCGCGTGATGTGGTGGTGCGCTACGGCGGCGAAGAGTTTCTGGTGCTCATGACCAACGTGAATGCTTCCATTGCCATGAAGCTGGCGGAGCGTATTCGCCAGTACGTTGTCGATCTGGAAATTCCTCATCGTTTCAACGAGAAGGTGTCAACGCACGTTACCATCAGCGCAGGTATTGCACCTATATTTGACAACGAATTCGATCAGGCTGTTGCCAATGCCGATCGCGCGCTGTATGTCGCTAAAAATCAGGGGCGTAATACTATTCTTGCCTGGGAAGATTTACCTAAAAACGTGCCAGCCAGTAGCGAAGCGCTTTGATATTTACTCAGCGAGTGGAGCGATAAACCGCATTCGCTGAGTACCGCCCCCTCTCCCCCTTTATTCAATCAAACCGGTTTAATTAACATCTCGCCGCGCTTTTTATTACCGCAGCGGTAAAACCGGCTGGCTTGTGAATAGGACTAAGAACGATTATCATTCTTTCTTCTCTGCTTTCCGGGCACGTTACTCAGCATGTCAATCATCAGGCAGCAACCTCAACGCTATCAGCACCGTCAGCCGATCTTTATGCAGCGCGATCGCTCACTGGCGTGCGCCCTGCGTGACCTGATGCGCGAGCAGCGCAGCTACATGCTGGAGACTATCCACCTTGATGAAGAGGTGCCACCAGACGCCATCACGCTGGCCGACTGGTCACAGCCGGAACAGTTCCCGGTGCTGGCGCAGCGCTACAGCGACTATCTCTATCGTCAGCATCCCGATGCCGTTCAGGAAGCAAAGCCGGTACAGTCACTCTGGGCGCAGTGGTATTTCGGTCTGCTGTTGCCGCCGCTGATGCTGGCGCTGCTGGCTGAATCGCGCGCGCTCGACTGCTCGCCACAGCATATTCACGTCCAGTTTCACGAGCACGGCTATCCGTGTGCATTCTGGATTAGCGCGCATGAAGATGAAGAGGCGCGTTATCTCAATGCACCGCAGCGCATTGATCGCCTGATCCAGCAACACCTGACCCCAGCGGTGAACGCCATGGCGCAGCACGGCGGCATTAACGCCAGGCTGATCTGGAACAATATGGGTTTCTCCTTCCACTGGTTTCTCGGTGAGCTGAAAACCTTGCTGGACGAGGCCACCCTCCTGCAGCTTGAGCAGGCCCTGTTTTTCACCAGCCGCCTGCTGGACGGCAGCGACAATCCCCTTTACCGCACCATGCTACCGCGCAACGGCGAAATGGTCAGACGCAGCTGCTGCCAGCGCTACCGTATCCCTGACGTTGAGCGCTGCGGCAACTGCACGCTCAGCGTATAAAAGCGCGCTGCGACGCGATTTCCTCCTTTCTCTCGTTTACACTTTTTCCGCCTTGTGGCAGTTTTTACGCCTTCGATCTGCATGGAGAAAGAGATGAGCCTGGAGTCGGTACGGCAGTTTTTCGCCGAGCATGCACCTGAAATCGACATCATTGAGATGTCGCAAAGCACGGCCACCGTTGAAATGGCCGCGCGCGTTCACGGCGTTACGCCGGGACAGATTGCCAAAACCCTGTCGCTGAAAGTCAAAGATGAAGTGGTGCTGATCGTCACGCGCGGCGATGCGCGGCTGGACAACCGCAAGCTGAAAGCGGCGCTGGGCGCGAAGGCGCGGATGCTGAGCGTGGATGAGGTGGTGAACTGGACGGGTCACCCGGTCGGCGGTGTCTGTCCGTTCGGTCTGGAGAATCCGCTGAAAGTTTACTGCGACCAGTCGCTGCGCCATTTTGACGAGGTACTGCCCGCAGCGGGCGCCATCCATAGCGCCGTACGTATTACGCCAGAGCGCATGGCAGAGCTGACGCAGGCACAGTGGGTGGACGTGTGCGAAGCGGTGTAAAATGCTGCGCTTCGCAACGTTAACTTAGCGGGAAAGGTGCCCGAGCGCGTCTTCGATGACTGATAACAGCAACGCGTTATCAACGTGGTGCAGCACATGTACCAGCGCGCCCGCATCAGCAGGAACACCGACATCAACACGCAGCGGGGTGCGGTAGCGCCAGCTTTTGCCGCGCGTTGCGCCTGGACGCAGTTCAATATCTACGCGGTAGTCAGTGCCGTTCGCCACACGCTGGTTCAGCAGCCAGGCGACCACCAGCACGTCATGGATCCAGCTGCCCGGCAGATGACGGGTGCGCATGGAGTAGTCGATCCACGGGCGCAGCGTATCGCGCACAAAGTGCGACAGTGGGTGGTCGCTGGCGGTAATACGCGACAGATCCTGATGGGTAAGCAGCGTCTGCGTGGTGACATCCATCGGCACCAGCGTAATGGCCGCGCCACTGTGCAGCACCTGATGTGCCGCTTCGGGATCGAGACCAAAGTTGGTGTCCTTGATGTAATCATCCAGCGCAAAGACGCCGCCCATAATAACAATTTCGGCGACCGCTTCCGCCATCGCCGGATAGCGTTGCAGCGCCGTCGCCAGGTTGGTCAGTGGGCCGATGGCCACCAGCGTAATTTCACCCGGATTGTCGCAAATCAGCTCACCTATCGCCTCCGCCGCATCGTAACCATCTACCGTGACTGGCGCTGGCGCACGTACGCCCTGCCACAATTTTTCCATATCAGGCGGCACGCGATTATCCAGCGCTGCGCGCCAGGGAAGAGGATCTTCTTGCAACGCCTGTGTCGCGCCCTGCACGACCGGAATAGCGGAATTGAGACGCACCAGCAGATCTTTCGCCACCTGTGCGCCCGTTTCGCTCGGCGTATTCCCCGCGACTGTGGTGATCAGCTCCACCGACAGTGCGGGTGAAGCAAGCGCCAGCGCGATTGCCAGTCCATCATCCGTATTGGCACCTGCAATACCGTTTCCCGGATCGCAGTCAATAATCACTCTTTTCATTTTGATGTCGTATTGTTCCCTGTATGCGGCAAGCAGCCGCAGGACTCGCCCGTTTCAAGGTAGTGTGGAAATTCCTGAAGTTTCGCCTCGCCATCCCAGTTTTGCAGCATGCTAATAGCGCTGCGCGCCATATCCCGCAGCGGCTGGCGCACGGTAGTCAACGTCGGGACAGTAAATGCCGACTGTTCGGTGCCGTTGAAGCACACCAGCGCGACATCGTGCGGTACGCGAATTCCCTGTTCGGAAAAAGCACGCAGGCAACCGAGCGCCTGACCTTCATTGCTGGCAAACAGTGCGCGCGGTGCGCCTGGACCCGCCAGCATCTGCCGCGCCGCGTCATAGCCGCCCTGCCGGGTGTAGCTGGCCGGAAAGATCAGCGCCTCATCAATCGGCACCTTGTGTGCCTTCATCGCGTCGCGCCAGCCCTGAACGCGATCCTGCGCATTCAGCATCTCCAGCGGGCCGCGAATCATGCCAACCTGTTGATAACCGTGGCTAAGTAAGTGGGAGGTCACCTGGAACGCAGCCTGTCGCTCATCAACGCGCAGCATGCAGACGCCGGGCTGTGGCTCGACACGATCCAGCATCACAAAAGGGGTGCCGCTGGCCTGAATTACGTCGATATAGGGATGGCGATCGACGCTGTTGTAAAACAAGCCGTCAACCTGACGGTTCAGCAGCCCGTGAATCAGTTCCAGCTCGCGTTGACGGTCGTCACCAGCATCGCCAAGCAGCATAACGTGACCGTGATCCAGCGACTCCTGTAGCAGCACATGCGCCATAGAGGCGACAAAAGGGTTACTGATATTCGGCACAATCAGGCCATAGGTTTTGGTGCTGCCTGACGCCAGGGCGCGCGCCACTCCGTTGGGGCGATAGCCGGTCAGCCGAATGGCATCCAGCACACGCTGGCGCGTGCTTTCCGCTACCGGGCGTGGGCCGTTATTGATGACGTAGCTGACTACCGCAACCGATGTGCCCGCTATTTTCGCCACGTCGCTGCGCGTTACTTTGCCTGACGGCTGTTTCAACCTTTTCACTCCTGATGTAAACACGAAAGGCCGTGAATCATCACGGCCTGTTCGGTTGTGTGCGGCAGCAAGCGCTGCACTAAATGGCGTCTTCCGGTAAATTAAGGTCGCGCCCTCGCGTTTCCGGCGCAACAAAGGTGGTAAAGAAACCGATGGCTGCCATTGCGGTAAAGTAGACCGCGACTGGCCACCAGTGCCCGCTCCATGAGAGCATGGCTGCCGCCAGCAGCGGCGCGGTGCCGCCCGACAGGATAGAACCAAACTCTTTCGCAACCGCCATTTTGGTGTAGCGATGCCGGACGCCGAACATCTCAACTCCCCAGGCGGCCTGCACGCCGTAGATACCAAGGGACGCCAGCGCCATACCCACCACAATTACCGGGATGACAATCGCTGGTTCACGGCTGTCGAGCAGGGAAAAGGCGGGCCAGGCGTAGAACATCAGCAGCAGGCAAAATCCACGGTAGGTAATGCGACGGCCAAAACGATCCGACAGCCAGCCTGCCAGCGGGATCACCGCAAAACCCAGCACCGACGCGATAAACACCGCCGTGGTCGGCACAGACTTGTCGACCATCAACACTTTCGCCACGTAGCCGACCATAAAACCCTGCGCGAGATAAGAAGGCCCGTTTTCACCGATACGCAACCCCACCAGCGTCCAGAAAGCGCGCGTACGCGGCCAGAATCCCCGCGTATCTTCGGCGGCTGGTGCGACCCGGGCGGCGGCACGTTCAGCTTCAAGCTCTTGCTTTCTGCGCTCAAACACGGGGGTTTCGCGCAGATGACGGCGGATCCACAGCGCAACCAGCGCAATCAGCACGCTGCTGAGAAAAGGAATACGCCAGCCCCAGGCCAGCAGGCTCTCCTGATCCATCTGCACCACCGCCAGCCAGACCAGCGCGGCCAGCAGCGTGCCGCTGTTGGAGCCTAAAGCAATCACCGATGAGACCAGGCCACGGCGCTCAACCGGCGCGTATTCACCGAGCATCACCGTACCGCCTGAAAGCTCCGCGCCTGCGCCCAGCCCCTGCGTAAAGCGCAGCAGCACCAGACAGGCAGGTGCCCAGACGCCAATGGTGGCATAGCTGGGGATCAAACCGATTAACGTCGTGGAGGCTCCCATCAGAATGATGGTGATGATCATGACAACCTTTCGCCCTTTGCGGTCGCCAATCCAGCCAAAGAGTACCGCGCCAATGGGTCGGGCAATAAAACCCACCGACCAGGTGGCAAAACTCGAGAGCAGCGCCATTGCGGGCGTCGCCTGCGGAAAAAAAACGTCACCAAAGATAATGCCCGCCGCCAGACCATAGAGTGCGAAATCCGCATACTCCATCGCTGTGCCTAGCCAGCAGGATAAGGTGGCGCGCCAGAAATCACGGCGCCCGGAAGAAGTGGCGAACCGCTCGTCGGCGGCGGAATGTGAAAGCGACGGGGTACTCCCGTCGGAATGTTGTGCCGTCATACCCTTTCCCTGTTTCAGCGATCGTTAACGCCCTTCCGTGGGACAATTCCATGATATGACTCAGAATCCCCGGGTGGCGATGTTCTGTTGGCTAACTTTTTATTGCAGTCAGTAAAGGTTTCCCTGGTGTCAGGATCTTCATATCTCTGCTGCTCTGCCGGTGTTAATCACCGGTCGTCTTAAACAGGCAAAGGATTCAACCTGTAGGCCATTCTCGCATCGTCCACCGCGAGTAATTACTGGCCGCCAGTCTATCTACGCGCGTAGATAAATCAAGTAAATTTAGCCTTGCAGATCAACTTTTCTACAGCACCAAAGAAGCCACCATGTTAATATTTATATATAATTCAACAAATTAAATCAAAACAGATCAATAAAAGATCATCGGTATCATTTGGGAACTAACACTTTCCCTTAATATTACCCTTACGTAACAGGTGAGTGGATGCAGGCTAATTTATCGCCTGAACCATGACTATCTAATGACAGCCAGTGATTATCCCTGCTTAAGGCGTTAAATTTTAACATTACGCCGCTTTGCATTAGGCTAGAGGGAGCTAAGCAGGAGCCTTATGACGATTATCTTGATGAGACACGGTAAACCGGATCACCGCGCAGGCGGCCGCATCAGCGCCCAGGCTTTGGCAGACTGGTGTGAGGCTTATGATATGGCGCTGGTGTGCGACACGCCGCCTGACCGCAGTGTGGCGATTGCGAGGCAGGCCTCGGTCATTGTGTGCAGCCCGCTGCCGCGCGCGCGATCGTCGCTGGCGCGTCTGGGCCTGCAACCGGTTGAAGTCGATGCGCTGTTCAGCGAAGTTTCACTTCCGCTTATTGCCTCGGAGCGCCTCGAACTGCCGACGCTTCTCTGGCTGACAATGCTGCGCATGCTGTGGCTGTGCGGCTACGCGGGTGAAAGCGAGTCGCTGCTCAGCGCACGCGCACGCGCTGCGCAGGCTGCCGAAAAGCTGATTGCCCTGTCAGAACAAGGCACGGTGCTGCTGCTGGGCCACGGCCTGATGAACAAGATGATCGCGCGCGAACTGCGCAAGCGCGGCTGGCAGGCGGAAAAACATGCCAGCAGCCGCCACTGGAGTTCGGCAATCTACCACCGGCCTTTTATCTGACAAGGTCGAAAAAGCTCAGGACTTCACAGCCCGTGCCGACGCGCGGCGTAGCGATGACGTTACGCTGCGCCAGGTCGATTACGCTTAGCGTGCCGTCGCCCTCATTGGCGATCAGCAACTGCTGGTTATCCGCGCTGAAGCAGCCATCCATTGGTTTATTGCCCACCGGAATATCGCCGAGCGGGTTGAGCAGATCGTCGAATAGCGTGATGATCGGCTCTTCATCGCCAATCGCCACCAGACGCTCGCCGTCTGCGCTAAAGCGCACCACCTGACAAGGTTTTTTATGGCCCGGCAGCGCCAGCCGCTGGCGAATGCGGTGGCTCTGCCGATCGATAACGTAGAGATGCGGCACATCGGCTGCGCTGGCGACCAGATAAGGGTGCTTAGGCGACGCGGCAATACCGGCGATGGGGCCAGGCAGCAGGATCGTATCGATCACTCGCCCTTCCGCTTCGCACAAATCCACCACGGTAATGCTGGCGTCCTCTTCATTGTCGGTAAACAGCTTGCGCCCGCTGGGCGAAAGCGTCAGGCGATGCGCATTATGCGACGGGATGGGAATGATTTTCTCCACGCGATCGCTCACCGGATCGATGACCGCGACCGCCGCGCTGCTTTCGCAGCACAGATAGACTTTGCCGTCACGTCCCAGCTGCCCACTGTGCGGTGCGCGTAGCGGTGAGAGATCGATGAAGCCGCTGATTTCTCGCTTCGCCAGATCGATTACCGCCACTTTATGACCCGGATGCGGATTGTCGCCATGGATACCATCGCCATAGATCGGCACATAGGCTTTCTGCCACGGCGTCAGCATCAGCAACTCATGTGGGCGCGGCGGAAAAGCGTTAAGCTCGCGCTGCACCGCAAAGCTCTCCGGATCGAGGAACAGCACGCGGTTGCCCTGCTTGTCGACCGCCAGCAGTCCACGGGTTTGTTCAGTCATAGCGCCTCCTTTTCTCAGTAAGCCTTACTTAAGCGTAGACAAATGCCGTTGCGCCAGCAGCAGCCAGACAAAACATCAGCGTGGTTAAACTGCGTAATTAAATCGAATTTCTCTGGAAATAATGCACAACTCGCCTGAGTGCTGAATGACATACGCAGTAAATAAGAATTTCTTTATTTAAATCCTTAAGCGGATCGCTGGGTGTTTTAATTTAAATATAAGACAAAGCGAAATGCGGTAAGCGATAAACTGGCCAGCCGCATTCCGGATTATCTGAAATTCAGCAAAAGTCGTAGCGCGCATATAAATAATGCTTTATTAAATCGTTGAAGAGAATTTAAACACAGTAGTGAGGAAACTAACGCGCACTCTGCGCTGCGCCTCACCAGGGAAAACCCGCAGCAATAATCACAATAACAGGTGCATCATGAATCAACACCGTCAACATCCTGCACATACGCTCTGGCGCAACTGGAAACGTGTCTCTTTTAGCAGCCAGATGCTGTGGCAAAAGAAAAAGCACAGCGCGCTGACCGCACCAGAATATGATGCCAGCCAGGAGGAAAATCTGGTGATCCTGTCGGCGGAGAAAGCGCCAGCCGAGATCCCGAAAACCATCTGGATGTACTGGCACGACGATCAGCTGCCTCCTTCGCTGCGACTCAATATCAATCAGCTGCGTCAGGACAACCCTGACCATTCGCTGCATCTGGTGACGCAGAGCACGCTGGCGCAGTGGCTGCCAGATTTACAATTTATCTCCGCCGATCTGACAGCGGCGCATAAAAGCGAAATCATTCGGCTGGAGCTGCTGCATCGCTTCGGCGGTATTGGCATCGACTGCGGCACGCTGCTGTTTGAAAAGCTCGACTGGGTACACCAGATCCAGCAGGATAAGCCGATGGACGTCATTGGCTATTACCGTGAAACCAGCACGCTTAATTTCCTGTCGCCGGTTATCGAGAGCTGGTTTATCGCTGCTGCGCCAGGCAATGCCTTTATTCGTGAATGGCTCAAGCAGCTGGCGCCGATTAAAAACCTTGGCGCACAAAACTTTATTAACGAGCTAAAGAAGCGCGACGACTATCCGCTTATCGTGCAGAAAATCCATCATCCGGCGCAGGCGCTGTTATCGCTGGCGCAGCAGGTCGCGATTAAAGAATATCGCCGCGTGAATCTCTATTTACGCAAAGCGGACGCCAACGCATGGTTTTACCAGCAGCTGCACGCGGGCAACAGCGACGCATTCGCCTGTTCCGTGCTGTTCCACCAGCGTCCGCAAACGCCACCGCCGGTTATCAGGCTGAGCGGCGACGAACGCCTGCATCTCGACTTTAACCTGCGCATCGGCCTCTATAACCGCGCCAGCCTGCTGGGCGAAATGATGCTGGCACCGACGCGCCTGGCGCTGCCGTCAGCCGTTGACAAAGCGCGCGCGTAGCCAGTGCGTGAAGGTCGTTACCGCGCGCGGCACCTGCGCAGCGTACGGCCGGACGATCCACAGCTTTTCTGCAAATGCCTCAACGGCTCGCCAGCGCGGTAGCACCTGCTGCAGCGCGCCGGAGCCCAGCGCTTCGCTGGCGCTGAAGTCCGGCAGCATGGCGATGCCCAGCCCCTGTAGCGCCGCGTCACGTATCGACTCACTGTTATTGGTGGCGAAACTCCCCTGAATACGCACCTGCACCCGCTCGCCCTGCGCCGCGTCGGCGAAGGTCCAGCGCGGAGATTCAACACCGCGCGGATAATATAAGCAGTTGTGCTGCGCCAGATCCTGCGGCGTCTGTGGCGCACCCTGTGCCGCGAGATATGCTGGCGAGGCCACCAGTAGCGTACGCGTGTCGCACAGCGGCAGCGCGATGTGGGTTTCCGGCAGCGTGTCGCTGTGGCGAATCGCCAGATCGAAACCTTCACTGCTGAGCGACACGAGGCGATCCGTCACGTCAAGCTGCAGACGGATCTGCGGATAAGCACGCAGAAAATCCCCGACGATCGGCACCAGCTGCTGGCGCGCAAAGGCGACCGGCGCGCTGATCCGTACCAGGCCGCGCACCGGCCCGGCAGTATCGCGCACGCTGAAGAAGCCTTGCTCAATACGCGCAAAGGGTTCTCGCAGCTCCTCGACCAGCTTTTCGCCTGCCGACGTTAGCCTGACGCTGCGCGTGGTGCGCTGCACCAGCGCCACGCCCGCTGCCCTCTCCAGCTCTTTAATCTTTTGGCTCATTGCCGCCTTGCTGACCTCAAGCCGCTCCGCCGCCCGGGTAAAACTGCCCTGCTCCGCCAGCACCAGCAACCAGTGCAGGTGGAGCCAGAGCGCGTCCGTTTTCATCTCTTTCATCATTAATTGTTCAATATATTGAATAATCAGTTCAGCGAGCGCGCTTTTTCTTTGCCCACAGAAACGCCAGGATAAAGGCATCAGCATACGTAAATTACTCGCCCAGGAGGAGAAACAACAATGCCTTTACTGCAATTCGATGTGATACAAGGTCGTTCCGAATCTGAAATGCGCACGCTGCTGGACGCGGCGCACCGTGCGGTGCTGGCTGCGTTTAAGGTGCCCGCGCGTGACCGCTACCAGATTGTTCACGAAAACAAGGCCTGTCAGATGGTGTTTCAGGATACCGGTCTTGGCTTTAGCCGCAGCGATAACCTGGTGATGGTGCGCGTCTATACCAGCCCGCGCAGCGCCGGGCAGAAGCAGCATTTTATGGCGGAGCTCGCGCGCGAGCTGCGCGAAAGCAGCGGCGTTGAAGGAGAAGATTTGATGATCAGCTTTATCACCAATGACAAAGGCGACTGGAGCTTTGCCAACGGCGAAGCACAGTATCTTACCGGTCGGCTTTGATTTAGTGCATTTTTCCCCTGATTTTGGCGATGGCCGCCCGGCCATCGTTTGCTCTTTTTTTCTGAAAGATTACCCACTGCACAATTCGGGCGGCATATGTTGCAGCGTTATGACAGCCATTATAGATTGACGCCAATCACTCCACGCTTAACGCGGGCCGCGCAGGAAGCGCTGATTCATTTCAAGAGAGGATCTGACGTTGTCCGAATTTGTCTCGGTGGTGCTGTTTCTGGCCGCTATCGCTGTTTACTCTTATAAAGCCGGGCGAAACAAAATCTGGTTTTCGCTGGTGTTGCTATTGCTGGTGCTGTTCGTCGTGCTCAACGCCACGCTCTACGCCAGCAACTACTTCACCGGCGACGGTATAACCGATGCCGTGCTTTATACGCTGACCAACAGTCTGACCGGCGCAGGCGTCAGCAAATATGTGGTGCCTGCTATCGGGCTCATTTTGCTGCTGTTCCTGCTGATCTGCCTGTTGACCTGGCTGCTACGCCGTCATGAGCGGCCGCATCATCTTGGCTGGAGCCTGCTGGCCGTCGCCTGCGCTGCTGGCTCGGTGCAGACCACACCCGCGTTTCGCCAGGTTGCCAGCCTGGTCGCCTCGCATACCCAACTGGCCGATTCTGACTTCGACAACTATTACAAAGTGCCGCAGAAGACGATCGGCAATCCTCAACTCAATCTGGTCTACATCTACGGTGAAAGCCTGGAGCGCACCTATTTTGACGACCAGGTCTTCCCTGGCCTGACGCCCGAGCTGGGAAGTGAAAAGGCGCAGAGTATCGATTTCAGCGATACCGTGCAGCTGCCTGGCACCGACTACACCATTGCAGGCATGGTGGCATCGCAGTGCGGCATTCCACTGTTTGCCCCTTTCGACGGCAACGCCTCTGCCGCGCTCTCCAGCTTCTATCCGCAAAACATCTGCCTCGGGGATATTCTGAAAAATTCCGGCTATGAGAACTGGTTTATTCAGGGCGCGGATCTGCGCTTCGCCGGTAAAGACGTGTTTCTGAAATCACACGGTTTCGATGCCCATAACATGTACGGATCGCAGGAGCTAAAAGATCGCGTCGCCGATCCCAGCTACCGCAACAACTGGGGGTATTACGACGACACCGTGATGGATGAGGTGTTCGAAAAATATGAGGAGCTGTCGCGCCAGCAGAAACGCTTTGCCCTGTTTACCCTGACCGTCGACACCCATCATCCCGATGGCTTTATTTCGCGTAGCTGCCAGCGCAAAAGCTATAGCTACGAGGGCAAACCGAACCAGTCTTTTAGCGCGGTCGCCTGCTCGCAGGAGCATGTGGCGCGGCTGATTGCCCGCATCAAGGCGTCGCCTTATTTTAAAAACACGGTGATCGTGGTGACGTCCGATCATCTGGCGATGAACAACACGGCGCACCAGTACCTGATCAAACAGCCGCGCCGCGATCTCTTTATGGTGATCCGCGGCGATCGTCCGCAGGCCGACGTGATCGATCGGCCGCGCAGTACGCTGGATAACGGCGCGACGGTGCTGGATATTCTCGGTGGTGACAAAGCGATCGGCCTCGGCCGCAGCAGCCTGGCAGGCGCGACGCTGGCTGGCCAGTTCGACAATTTTCAAACCCATATTGGCCGCTGGAAAGCGGATATCATCCAGCTGTGGAACTTCCCGAAAAAGCTCGATCGTTTCGTCATTGACCAGGCGAAAAACAGCTTCAGCTTTTCCGGTGCTACTTTCCGCCTGCCGATTCTGTTCCGCGTCAATGAAAACCACGTCGAACCGCTGCCGGAAGGGGAATATTCCGCGCCGCTGCGCTACCAGCTGGCCGATTTTACTGCCGGTGAGAAGTTTGTCTGGGTTGATCGCTGCTTCCGAATGGCGCGGCTGTGGAAGCCTGAACTGGCGCTCTCTACCGATCTTTGTGTGGCGATGGGACAGCTCGGCGGCCAGCCGAGCGTGACCCACGTCGATAAGCCGCAGTGGAAAGGCCAGGTGCTGTTCCCGCAAAGCGCGCTGAGCACGGCGAATTACCAGCGTAACCAGCAGATGATCCGTGTGGAGGATAATGACATCCGCTACGACGCCGATCGCTTTCTGTTTGCCGTGCCGGGCGCACCAAGCAGCGTGAAGCGCTTTAGCGGTATCTCGCGCTGGGAGAACTGGGGCCGCTGGTCGAATGCCAACCTCGCACCTGAGGTCAGTATTGAATATGTCGATCCGCTGCCTGCACGCTTTGACCTGGTGATCACCGCGCGCGCCTTCGGGCCCAACGCGCACCGGCCGATTCCGGTACGCGTCGGCGATCAGCAGCAGATGCTGACGCTGGGCGAGGAGCTGTCTACGACGACGCTACACTTCACCAACCCCAACGGCAGCCATACGCTGAATATTGCCCCGCCGGAGCCGCAGCAGAGCAGCATGGACAATATTACCGGCCAGGATCCGCGTCGTCTGGGCATTGGCATGGTAGATATCCAGATCGTGCCGCAAAGCTGAGGCGGGTGCGCGGCCCTGCATCTCTGCTCAGGGCCGCTCGCGCAGCGTTTCCAGCCTCTCCAGCTGCTGGCCGTCGGCACTGAAGTTCTCTGCCGCCAGCCAGCGCTCGAACCCTCCTTTCACCTGCGGCCACTCGCCGTCGATAATCGAGAACCAGCTGGTGTCGCGCGTACGGCCGCGATAGACGATCGCCTGGCGGAATTCGCCTTCATACTGGAAACCCAGCCGTGCAGCGGCGCGACGCGATGGCGCATTCAGGCTGTCACATTTCCACTCATAACGACGGTAGCCAAGCTGGTCGAAGGCATAGCGCATCAGCAGGAAATGCGCCTCGGTTGCGATGCGCGTCTGCTTCAACAGCGGTGAGAAAGCCACATGCCCCACTTCAATCACCCCGTGATTTGGCTCAATACGCATCAGCGCCAGCGTGCCCAGTGCGCGCCCGGTTACCCTGTCAACTACCGCAAAATGCAGCGGATCGCGGCTGCTCTCCATCTGCTGCGCATAGTGTTCAAACGCGGCGTAGTGGTTGAAAGGCCCGGCGAACAGATAGGTCCAGTCGCGCCCATCCTGCGCCAGCGCGTAAGCGGCAAACAGATCCTCGCCGTGCTGCGCCACGCTGAGCGGCTCCAGCCGGCAGTAGCTGCCCTCGATCACTGCACGCTGCGGCAGCGCTCGCGGCTGCCAGTCCGGTAACGCCTGCCCGACCGGCTGGCCATATTCATTGGTCGTGTGTGACATCATGCCTCCTTGTGTAGGGAATCACAGCAGCTTGCCACTTTGCCGCCGGGCTAAACAGCCTCGGGCGAATAAAAAGCCTGTGAGTCCAGCCCGCTGTACCGGCAACGCGCGGCATCTCACACTCTGCACGCCGCGCGCCAGACCAGTTCGCCCTGACCTGCCTTATTTGAAGCCGCTCACATTTACTCGCCGCTGATTTAACAACACTGCCTCCAGAACATCAGACTGGAGTCCAGCATGCTGGAAATAACACCTGTACCCGCGCTGACGCGCGGCATCGCCATCCTCAATTTTATCGCCCAGCACGGCCCGTGCAGCGCGGCCGACATTATTGACGGCCTGGGCCTGCCAAAGAGCAGCGCCTATCTGCTGCTGGCCGAGCTAAAGAAGCAGCGGCTTATCACAGTGGATCGCAACGATCACTACCGCCTGTGGACGCGGCTGGTGGAGTTCGCCGGACACGCGCTGGAGAAGATGGATATCCGGGAGATTGCCCGGCCGCGCCTGACGCGCCTGATGCAGGAGAGCAACCTGCTCTGCCACCTCGGCATTATCGACGGCGGCCACGCCTGCTACATCCTCAAGCTCGAGTCACCCGCCACCATCAGCGTGCGCTCGCACGAGGGCAAAAGCCTGTCGCTGCACCGCTCCGGCATCGGTAAATGCCTGCTTGCCTGGCAGCCTGCCGATGAGCAGGCGCGCATTATCAGCCAGCTGCGCTTTGTTGCCGTGACGCCGACCTCGATCCGCAGCGCCGATGAACTGATCACCGAGCTGGCGCGGATTCGTCGCCAGGGCTGGAGCGTTGACAACGGCGAAGACTATCCCGACGTGCGTTGCGTCGCCGCGCCGATCTTCGACGCGCGCCGACAGCTGGTTGCCGCCATTTCGCTGGTCGGTACGCGGCTGCAAATCGACGACGACAACCGCGACTATCTGGCGGGCCGGGCGCTGGCCTGCGCGCGCGACATCTCTTATGCCCTGGGCTGGCGCAGCCCGGCCGAATCTTTCGCTTCTTAACCTGGAGAACGCTATGTCCCTGCCAAAAATTAAAACCGTCCGCGCCTGGTTTACCGGTGGCGCAACCGCAGAGAAAGCCGCCGCTGGCGCTGACTACCATGACCAGGCCGGTGGCCACTGGATCGACGATCACATCGCCACGCCGATGAGCAAATACAAAGCCTATGAGCAGTCGCGCCAGTCGTTTGGCATCAACGTGCTGGGCACGCTGGTGGTTGAAGTGGAAGCGGACAACGGCCAGACCGGCTTTGCCATTTCCACCGGCGGCGAAATGGGCTGCTTTATCGTGGAAAAGCACCTGAACCGTTTTATCGAAGGGCGCTGCGTCAGCGATATCAAATTGATCCATGACCAGATGATGAACGCCACCATGTTCTACGCCGGTTCCGGCGGGCTGGTGATGAACACCCTCTCCTGCGTTGACCTGGCACTGTGGGATCTGTTTGGCAAGGTCACGCAGCTGCCGGTCTACCAGCTGCTGGGCGGCGCGGTGCGCGACGAGTTGCAGTTCTACGCCACCGGCGCGCGTCCCGATCTGGCGCAGGAGATGGGTTTTATCGGCGGCAAGATGGCGGTGCAGTGGGGACCGCACGACGGCGACGAGGGCATCCGCAAAGAGGCGGCGCGTATCGCGCACTACCGCGAGGCATGCGGCCCTGACTTCTGGCTGATGCTCGACTGCTGGATGAGCCAGGACGTGAACTTCGCCACTAAACTGGCGCACGCCTGTGCGCCTTACAATCTCAAGTGGCTGGAAGAGTGCCTGCCGCCGCAGCAGTACGAAGGCTATGCGCAGCTGAAACGCCAGGCACCGCCAGGCATGCTGATCTCCAGCGGCGAACACCACGGCACGCTCAGTTCGTTCCGCACGCTGGCCGATACCGGCATCGACATTTTGCAGCCGGACGTGGGCTGGTGCGGCGGGCTGACCACACTGGTCGAGGTCGCGGCGCTGGCGAAATCGCGCGGCCAGCTGGTGGTGCCGCACGGCTCGTCGGTCTATTCCCATCACGCGGTCATCACCTTTACCAACAGCCCGTTCAGCGAATTTCTGATGACCAGCCCGGACTGTAGCACCCTGCGCCCGCAGTTCGATCCGCTGCTGATCGACGAGCCGGTGCCGACACGCGGCCGCCTGCATAAGTCGGCGCTCGACAAGCCTGGCTTTGGTGTCGAGCTGAACCGCGACGGCCTGACACGCCCCTATACCCACTAATTACGCAGGCTGCGATGCAGCCTGATTCGTGACTCTGCTTTGAGGATCGATGTGATGAACAGCCTTGTGCAACACGCGGTGCGCAAAAACCGCGCCCGCCTGATCCCTTTTATGCTGATGCTCTACGTGCTGGCGTTTCTCGATCGCGCCAATATCGGCTTCGCCAAAGAGGCCTATCAGCTGGATACCGGCCTGAGCAACGAGGCCTACGCGCTGGGCGCGGGCATCTTTTTTGTGGTCTATGCGCTGTTCGGCGTGCCCGCCAACCTGCTGATGCGCCGCTTTGGCGCACGCAGCTGGATCGGCGGCACCACGCTGCTGTGGGGTTTTCTCTCCGCCGCGATGGCGTTTGCCGATACCGAAGCCAAATTCCTGCTGGTGCGCACGCTGCTCGGCGCGGCGGAGGCGGGCTTTTTCCCGGGTATGATTTATCTCACCTCGCAGTGGTTCCCCCAGCAGCAGCGCGCCAGCGTGATGGGGCTGTTCTATATGGGCGCGCCGCTGGCGATGACCTTTGGCTCGCCGCTTTCTGGCGCGCTGCTGGAGATGCACGGCTTTCTCGGCCATCCGGGCTGGTTCTGGATGTTTATGATCGAGGGGCTGATGGCGGTGGCCGCCGGGCTGTTTACCTTTGCCTGGCTTGATAACAGCCCGGCGCAGGCGCGCTTCCTCAGCCGTGAGGAAAAAACGGCGCTCCAGCAGCAGCTGGAGAGCGAGGAGCGACAAAAACCCACCGCGCGGCTGCGCGATGCCCTGCGCCAGGGGCGCGTCTGGCATCTGGCGCTGATCTACATGTCTATCCAGATTGCAGTCTACGGCCTGATTTTCTTTTTACCGTCGCAGGTTGCCGCGCTGTTGGGGACGAAAGTCGGCTTTGTCGCGTCCGTTGTGGCGGCCATTCCATGGGTCGCGGCGCTGTTCGGCACCTGGCTGATCCCGCGCTATGCCGATCGCAGCGGTGAACGCCGCCTGATTGCCGCAGTCACGCTGCTGGCCGCCGCCGTGGGCATCGGCGTTTCCGGGCTGGTCTCGCCGGTGCTGGCGATCGTCGCGCTGAGCGTCGCGGCTATCGGCTTCATCGCCGTGCAGCCAGTGTTCTGGACCATGCCGACGCAGCTGCTCTCCGGCAGCGCGCTGGCGGCGGGCATCGGCTTCGTCAACCTGTTCGGCGCGGCAGGCGGCTTTCTCGCCCCGCTGATCCGCGTTAAAGCCGAATCGCTGTTTAACAGCGGCAGCGCCGGGCTGCTGGTGCTCGCCGTCATCGCCGCCGTCGGGGCGCTGATGATTTTTGCCCTGAATTCCGACTCTCGCGTCGCGCTGGCGTCGCAGACAAAGCATTAACTCTGGAGGCTCTATGCAGGATCCGTTAACTAACCCATTTAAGGCTGGCCTGGCGCGCGGCGAAACCCAGCTTGGCCTGTGGCTGAGCAGCACCTCTTCCTATCTGGCAGAGATTGCCGCCACCAGCGGCTACGACTGGCTGCTGATCGATGGCGAGCACGCGCCCAATACGGTGCAGGATCTCTACCACCAGCTCCAGGCGATTGCCCCTTACCGCAGCCAGCCAGTGATCCGGCCGGTGGAGTTTCAGCAGGCGCTGATAAAGCAGGTGCTGGATATCGGCGCAAGGACGCTGCTGGTGCCGATGATCGATACCGCCGAGCAGGCACGCGCGCTGGTGGCGGCGACACGCTATCCGCCGTTTGGTACGCGCGGCGTTGGCGCAGGCGTGGCGCGGGCCGCGCGCTGGGGACGCGTGGAGAACTATATGGCGCGCGCGAACGATGAGCTCTGCCTGCTGATCCAGGCAGAGAGCAAAACCGCGATAGATAATTTCGACGCGCTGCTGGAGGTCGAGGGGGTCGATGGCATCTTTATTGGCCCGGCGGATCTCTCCGCCTCGCTCGGCTATCCTGACAACGCCGCTCACCCGGAAGTGCAGCAGATCATCGAGCAGAGCATCCGCCGCATTCGCAAGGCGGGGAAAGCCGCCGGTTTCCTGGCGGTGGACATTGCGATGGCGCAGCGGGCCATCAGCTGGGGAGCAAACTTCGTCGCGGTCGGCGTCGATACCATGCTCTATACCGACGCGCTGGATCGGCGGCTGGCAGAGTTCCGCCAGCAGGCGACGGGCCCAGCGCGCGCCAGCTACTGAGCGGGTGCGGCAATGGAGTGCCGCACCACCAGCTCGGCGCTAAAAGCAGGCAGCGGCCCGGCGCTTTCGCCACGAATATCGGCAATCAGCCGTCGCGCCGCCTCACGGCCCATCTCATAAACCGGCTGCGCCACTACCGTCAGCGGCGGCGCAACGATTTCACTCCAGGGAAAGTTATCGTACATGATGAACGAGAGATCCTGCGGGATGCGCAGCCCGCGCTGCGCCACCGCGCGCAGCAGCGACATGGCGACCAGACTGTCGGAGGCGATCAGCGCGGTTGGCGGCGCGGCGCGCTGCCACAGCGTGTCGACAATATGGGCAATCTGGGCGTCATTGCCCGCATTCGCCTGGATCAGCGTCGTATCATAAAGCAGGCCAGCGGCGCTAAACGCCTCCATCATCCCACCTACGCGCTGCGCCACCGGCGTCAGACCAAAATCGCTCGCGTCGCGGTACGTGCCCTCCAGCTCCATGCTGGTGATATAGGCAATGCGCTGATGTCCGGCCTTTAGCAGCTGCTGTGTCGCCTCGCGCGCGACGGCGGTAAAATCGCAGCAGATCGCCTCAACCTCAAGATCGATAACCGCACGATCGAACAACCTGAGCGCCCGCCCCTCTTCCAGCACCTGCAGCAGATGGTCGTTTTTCTCCCATGCCGAATGGCTGGGCGCAACAATAATGCCGTCGACGCGCTTTTCCAGCATCACACGCACCGCATCCTGCTCGGCCTGTAATTTCTCATCGCTGTTGCCCAGCAGCAGGTGGAAACCCGCCTGGCGCGCCACGTCGGCCATGCCGCGCAGCGCCAGACCAAAATGCGGGTTCTCGATATCGCCGACAATGACGCCAATGGTGTTAGAGCGGCCGGTATTCATGCTGCGCGCAACCTCATTGGGCCGGTAGCCCAGCGCCGCCGCCGCACGGTTAACCCGCGTCTGCACCTCTTCACTGACGGCACCGTAGCCGCCGAGCGCTCTTGCCGCCTGTGCCTTTGACACGCTGGCCGCCCTGGCAACATCAGCAACGGTGGGTGCTTTGGATCGCATTTTCTGGTTGGTCATAATTAATTCGAATCACAGGTTGATGACAGGAAGATTGACGTTGAAAAAAGGCTGTGCTTAAACTCATTGTATCGCCTTGAGACCGGTCTCACAACAACTGTGCTCTTGTCGTTACCTGCGTTGAGACCGGTCTCACAACACTATTATTACCGGCTCGACCGTCTCTGATGTTTAACCTGCAAAAACGGATGAGCTATGAAATCGCCAATTCACCTGAGCGCCCTGTGCGGCGCCGCAATCGCACTCTGTTCGTTCTCCTTCACTACGCTGGCGGCCAGCAGCGATAACCCCTATGGCCTGCTGGAGCCGGGCCACCTGCGCATCGCCAGCGTAGGCGACTCCAAACCCTATACCTTTACCGACGCCAGCGGCCAGTTCACCGGCTTCGACGTCGAGTTCTTCAAAAACGTGGCGCACCGCATGGGCATCGATCAGGTGGATTTTGTCGGCCAGGATTTCTCCGCCATTCTGCCCGCCGTCGCCAACGGCCAGTTTGACGCCGCCGTTGCCGCCATCGGCATTACCCCGGCGCGTGAAAAGACCGTGGACTTCTCCACCGGCTATCTGGCGGGCTACCTCACCGTGCTGACGCGCAGCGACAGCGGCGTGAAGAACGTTGAGACGCTGGCGAAACGCCGCCTCGGGGTCATCCAGGGCACGCTCCAGGAGAGCTATGCGGTGCAGCATTTTACCCAGAGCGACGTGGTGCGTTTTCCCGACAATAACGCCGCCGTTTCGGCGCTGAACAACGGCACGCTGGACGCGGTCTTCCTCGACTACGAGGCGGCCAAAAGCTATGCCGAGCGCTTCAAACTGATCTCCGCCGCCGATATCCCGTCATTTGATGCCCCTGCGGGCGTCGCCATCGCCAAAAACAAACCGGCGTTCAAAGCCGCGCTCGATAGCGCTATTAAGGCCGCCATGCAGGATGGCACCTGGAAACAGCTCTATCAGAAGTGGTTTCCCGGCTCGCCAATGCCTGAGCAGTATCTGCCCGGCGGCCAGTAGTGCGTAAGCGCTGAGCGCCTGGTCTTTTCCCGGTGGCGGGTGCGCCCGTCACGCAACCTCGTGGAGTATGGCGATGGATCTTCTGACAATGCTTTCCCGCACCTTCTTTGACTTCGCCTCAATGAAGGAAGTGCTGCCGCAGCTGCTGGCAACCGGGCTGGTCAACACCCTGATCATCTCGGTTGCCGCCACGCTGCTCGGCACGCTGTTTGGCCTGCTGCTGGCGATGATGGGCATTTCGCCGTCGCGCTGGCTGCGGCTGCCCGCACGGCTCTATACCGATCTGTTTCGCGGCCTGCCGTCGATTCTCACCATCCTGCTGATTGGGCAGGGCCTGGCGCGCTTCAGCTACCAGCTGTTCGGCCCGACGCCCTACCCGCTTGGCATCTTTGCCCTCAGCCTGATCGCCAGCGCCTATATGGGCGAGATTTTCCGCGCCGGTATTCAGAGCGTCGAGCGCGGCCAGATGGAGGCGTGCCGCGCGCTGGGCATGAGCTACGGGCGCGCCATGCGGCTGGTGGTGATCCCGCAGGGCATCCGTCGCGTGCTGCCCGCTATCGTTAACCAGTTTATTGCCATCATCAAAGATTCCTCGCTGGTCTATCTGCTCGGCCTGATGACCGGCCAGCGCGAGCTGTTCCGCGTCGGACAGGACGCCGCGGTGCTGACCGGCAACCTGTCACCGCTGATGCTGGCCGGGCTGTTCTACCTGATTATCACCGTGCCGCTGACCCATGCGGTAAACATCATAGACGTGCGCTACCGCACCGGCCGTCGGCGGCTTACCGCGCCGCAGAGCGGCCTGAAAGAGGTCGAAGAAGTGCTGAAGCGTCGCGACGGCGCGCTGGCGACACAACCCTTAACCGGTCATCGGGGGCAATCATGAGCGTTGCAATGAAACTGAGCGAGCCGCCCGCCGCGGCGAGCTGGAAAGGTTCGAGCCTGGAGCTGCGCGATCTTTCGCTCTCCTATGGGCCAATTGACGTGCTGCGCGGCGTGTCGCTGCGCATCGCGCCGGGCAGCACCACCTGCATTATCGGGCCATCCGGCTCCGGCAAATCCACGCTGCTGCGCGGCATCAACCGCCTGCATGAGCCCAAATCGGGCGATGTGCTGCTGGCGGGACGCTCGGTGCTGAAGGATAAGCCCGACGCGCTGCGGCTGCGCATTGGCATGGTGTTCCAGCACTTTAACCTGTTTCCCGACCACAGCGCACTGGAGAACGTGGCGCTGGCACCGTGGAAGGTGAAAGGCCTGCCGAAGGCGCAGGCGATGGCGATTGCACGCCAGCGGCTCGAAGAGGTTGGGCTCGGACAACGCGCCGATCACCGGCCGCGCGATCTCTCCGGTGGCCAGCAGCAGCGCGTGGCGATAGCCCGGGCGCTGGCAATGGACCCGGAGGTGATGCTGTTTGACGAGGCGACCTCGGCGCTCGATCCCGAGCTGGTCAAGGGCGTGCTGACGCTGATGGCCGATCTCTGTCGGCGCGGCATGACCATGGTGGTGGTGACGCACGAGATGGGTTTTGCCCGCAGGGTGGCCGATCAGGTGGTGTTCATGGACGAAGGCGAAATTGTCGAAGCGGGCCCGCCCGCCGCGCTGTTTGATGCCCCCCAGTCGCCGCGTCTGCAACGTTTTTTGTCGGAAGTGCTGTAAGCCCTTCCCCTTTTAGAACTGAATAAGGAACTGAACCATGGCTTTAGAACATCTTCGCCGCGTGGTGGTACTGGGCGGCGGCGCGCTGGGCGTCTCCAGCGCGCTCCAGCTGGCAAAACGCGGCGCGGCGGTGACGCTGGTGACCGAGGCGGCGCTTTGCTCTGGCGCGTCCGGCCGTTCGCTCTCCTGGCTCAACTCGGCGGGCGAGCGCACAACGCCCTATCACGCGCTGCGCATGGCAGGTATCGACCGCTACCGCACGCTGTTTGCCGAAGACCCAACGCGTGACTGGCTGCGCTTCGACGGCGGCCTGTTCTGGGCGGCGGATGACATCAGCGGCACGCGTGCGCGCCATCATTATGAGAAAGCGCACGGGTACGACTCACGGCTGGTGACGCGCGACAGCCTGGCGCAGGCGGATGCCCAGGTAGACGGCGAGGCGATGGCGCAGGAGGCGATTTTCAACCCTGGCGAAGGCTGGGTCAGCCTGCCGCACCTGGTGGCGCATCTGGCGCAGCAGCTGCGCGCGCTGGGCGGCGAGATCGTCGAACACGCGGGAAAATGCGAGGTGGTGCGCGAGGGCCAGCGCGCCAGCGGCGTTAAGCTGGCGAGCGGCGCCCAGCTGCGCGCCGACGCGGTGCTGGTCGCCTGCGGCCCGGCAACGCCCGACGTGGTCGCGCCGCTCGGTGTCGCCATCCCCAACGGCTCGCCTGTCTCAATGCTGGTGATCACCACGCCTGGCACACACGGGCTGAAGGCCGTGCTGAACACGCCGCGTGCGGCGGTGCGGCCGAATCCGGGCAACACCTTCGCGCTGGACCACGACTGGTACGAAGAGGATATCCGGTTACAGGCTGATGGCAGCTACACCATTGATGAGAGCGTCGTGGCGCAGCTTGCTGCTGAGGCGAGCAAACTGATCAAGGGCGAGCCGCTGCGTGCCGCGAGCTGGAAGCTGGGGTTAAAACCCATTCCCGGCGACGGCGAACCGGTGTTCGGTGAGCTGGAGAGCGTGCCGGGCTGCTTTGTTGCCTTTACCCATTCTGGCGCAACGCTGGCGCTGATTGCGGGCGAACTGCTGGCGGAAGAGATCCTCACAGGCGAGAAGCAGCCGATGCTGGCGAGCTTCCGGCCAGAACGCTTCGCATAAAAAAAGCCGGTCGCGATGACCGGCTCTTTTTTACTGTGAATTATCCGCGATAGTAAATATCGCCCGACTCCGCTTTAAGGATTTTACCCACATCGTTGGTGATCAGCAGGTAGTTGCCGCCGATATAGGTCCAGTGGCTGCCGGTTTCCGGCGCGGGCAGGTTACGCTTCTGCCACTCAACGATGTTCCAGGATTTGTCGAGATACTGCTGCGGCACGCTGTCGCCAATTTTATACTCTTTATAGTCGATGATGATGCGGTTGAGATCGTAGTTTGACTGTGCCTGCGGGCTGCCTGCGTTGGCATCCGGCGCAGGTGCGCTGCCCGCTTCCGGCTCCTCTGCATTAGGGCCGAGCGGCGGCTGGCCGCTGCTGTCAGAGGCATCGCCCTGCGGCTGCGCAGCGGCAGGTGCCTGCTGCTGGATCTGCGGCGGCGGCGGAACGTTATCGGTGGCTTCGCCTTCGGCCTGTGCGGCGGGAACCAGGCTCAGCGAGCCAAACAGTAGTCCTGCTAAAAAGAGTGCGTTCTGAGTCCTGCGCATAGTGTTTTCCACGTTGATTGATTTTGTTAACAGTAGACCAGGATAAAGACAATCTGTACAGCCTGTCAGTTCCGCGAGCGTGACAGGTAAATGTAAAGAAACGCGTCGCTCCTCACGTTCCGCCCACACTTCGGGAATGATCTTCCTCGCCTCGCTGACGGCGAGCTACCGCTAACCTTTGCCATCCGAAAGCCACAAAGCAGTTCAGTTATTAATTAGCTAATAATTAATTTTTCACGTGTACCATTTAAGTATTTACATATTATTATCCGGTTCAAATAACACTTTAAAAAAGTCATAACCAACAGCTTACTCGCTTTTGACATCGATCAATAACCGCTCTTTTTTTAAGCGTAGCGTCAATGCTCTTTCAATAAAAAGGAGTTTATTGTTATGGCTATTCCCGCTTATATGTGGCTGAAAGATGATGGCGGCGCAGATATTAAAGGCTCGGTAGATGTAAAGGATCGTGAAGGCACTATTGAAGTTCTCAGCTTTATGCATGGTTTAGGTATTCCCTCCGATCCCCATACCGGAAAACTCACCGGAACACGCGTTCACAGCGCGCTTGAGTTTGAAAAAGAATTTGATTCATCCAGTCCCTGTCTTTATAAATTTTACTAATTGCGAGATCGTGAGGTCGTCGTCATATGAAAAAATTAATTTTTCTAGCTATGATCTTTATAAGCTTTAGCGCTCTGTCCTCTATAAAACCTGAACAATGCATACCAGTTAAATACCATGTGGGCATAGCGACGCTTTTTACTATGGTGGAGGATTTTGATATCCCAATAGCTCAGGTTGACCGGAGCAAAACTAAAACAGAGATACTCTATACAGAACCGGTAAATCATGAGCTGGCACTGATCTATGGTAAAAAAGAGAGAATCCTTAGTGGCGGAGAAATGAGTGATGACAAAACCACCGCAGAACAATACGCCAACGGATTTATGCGGAACAACGCTAAAAATATAATAGTGAAATATAATTTTTATAATCATCAGGGCAAGGAAAACATTTTAATTATCTCTGCATTCGTCAGTGATATCGACTGCGCGGTGCGCTGGAATGGGTACGTGGTGGTGAAGCGAGAGTTTTAATCGCTGCCAGATACAAATCCCTGTGACAGTATTCATGATCCTACTAACGTAATCTGCCTTTGATTTTTGGGCGATAGCCAGCATTGAGCGCGCAACATCAACCTCTTCCGTCGGCGGCATAAACAGCTGGCGAAGCCGTAAGTATCTCGCAGCGTTTATCCAGTAATGACTCCACCGAGGCGCGGTTGCCCTTATCCCAGCCGCGCCGCGTGGTCAGCAGGATAAACCCTTTCTCTCCCGAGAAGGTCGTAGGTATCAACGCCACGCCATACTCCGCCAGCTGCTGCGGCGACAGCTGAAAATGGCGCGCCACGGATGCGATGGGATAGATCCCCATTGCCGTCGGCTGCATGACGCGCCGGGCATAGTAAGTATGGTTCAGCATCCTGTCCGGCAACGGACGCCACTGCTCATCAATGTAAGGACGCTCGGCCTGGAGCTGGCGACGCACGTCTTCCCGCAGGCAGGTGAGATGAATATGCAGCTGGTTCTGGCTGCGTCCAAAGGCGGAGTTAATTGCCATGCCCAGCCTGTCGTCAGGAACCTCGGCACCATAAGCCGCCATCAGGCGATAGCGCATCAGCCAGGCATAGCCGAAGTAATCGGTGCGGCCCTCGCGCGAAAGCGCAATGCTCTCAATACCGGACATCGCCAGGTTTGGCACCAGAATAAAATGGTAGGGGTAGCGGGGATTTTGCAGGATGCTGAAGCCCTGCTCTTTGCCCTGCGGCTGATAGATTTGCTGGCAGGGCGCCGGATCGCGCCGATAGTGGTAATGGGTCATACAGAGATCCTGCGTGACCATCCACAGCGCATCGGAGCGCGCGCATCCGGTCAGCAGCAGCGCCATCACAGAGAGAAGCAATCCTCGATACCACAATCGCATAGGTTCAGCCGGTTATGACGATGCATGGCGCAGAGAGCGTGTAGAAAGCCGGACGGCTTATGCTGTCTGTCAGCAACGCGTTATTTTCTCTGGATATTAACTCAGGCTGAGCGGGTTGGATCACTCTTTCTCACAACAAAAAGCGGGATGCGGCGCATGGCCCCATCCCGCTTTATTACGGCCCGGCTATGGGTTAACCGGGATCACCGAGCCGTGGTACTGCTGCTCGATAAATTTCGCCACCTGCGGCGACGCGAGATCTTTCGCCAGCTCCTTGATGCGCGGATCGTTCGCCAGCTTCGGCGTGGTGACCAGCACATTGGCGTAAGGGTTGCCCTGCGCTTTCTCCAGCGCCAGCGCATCCTTCGACGGTGTCAGGCCCGCCTGTAGCGCGTAGTTGCCGTTGATCACCGCGAACTGCACGTCATCCAGCGCGCGCGGCAGCTGCGGCGACTCGATCTCAACGATCTTCAGATGGTGCGGGTTACTCTCGATATCCGCTGGCGTCGCCAGGTTGTTGATGGCGTCGTTTTTGCCTGACTTCAGGGTGATTAGCCCGTTGGCCTGCAACAGATAGAGCGCGCGGCTCAGGTTGGTGACGTTGTTGGGCACCGCCACCTGCGCGCCGTCCGGGATAGCCTTCAGGGATTTCACCTTGCGCGAGTAGAGACCCAGCGGCTCAATATGCACCGTTGCCGCCACGTCGAACGTCTCGCCCAGCGCCTTCTCCTGATCGCGCAGGTAAGGCACATGCTGGAAATAATTGGCATCTACATCACCGCGTGCCAGCAGTTCGTTAGCATTAAGGTTGCCGTTGAGTTCGATCACCTGCAGATCGAGTTTAGGATCGATCTTCTTCACGTAGTTGAGGATCTCACTGTGCGGCACCGGATCCGCCGCGACGCGCAACACCGCCGCCGAGCTGTAACCGGAGAACAGCGCCGCCAGCGCCAGTGTCGCTACTGTCTTCTTTTTCATGCCGTGTCCTTTGAAACTGTCTTGAGGTAATCGCCGTAATAGCGCTGCGCCACATCGCGGTGCGAGCGTAAACGTCCTTTAAGGTAATTCCAGCCCACGTCGCGAATGAGCGGATTCGTGGGATCGCTGGTTGGGCCGAGCGCTTCTGCCGCCAGCGTCTCCGGCAGCTGATAGATGGGCACTTGCGTATCCAGCTGCGCGCCGAGGAAAAAGGCGATGGAGATGCGCTCCTGCCCTTTCGGCGGTGAGAGCACGCGGTGCACGGTGGCGCGCAGATAGCCGTTGGTCGCCAGCTCCAGCAGTTCACCGATATTCACCACGAACGCGCCCGGTATCGGCGCGGCATCGACCCAGTTGTCCGGCGTCACCTCAACCTGCAAACCGCGCTGCTCATCCTGGAGCAAAAAGGTCAAAAAGCCGGAGTCCTTGTGCGCGCCGACGCCCTGCTGGCTTTCATCCACAGCCTGGCCCGGATAGCGGATCAGTTTGACGTGTTCGTTAGGATAGCGGCCGTAGAGCGCGTCGAAAGCGTCCTCCGGCAGCGACAGCGAGCGGGCAAAGGCGCGCAGCAGGCGTAGCGCCACGGCGGTCATCTCCTGCTGCCAGGCGTTAATCACCGGACGCAGCTGCGGCAGCGCTTCTGGCCACAGGTTCGGTCCCTGAAGCCGCTTCCACGCCGGATCGTCCGGTTGCAGCAGCAGCGCTTCGCGATCGGCCCCGATGTCGAACTGTTCGCGCTGGTCCCGCTGTTCACGGGTGTATTCCACACCTGCCAGGTTGTAGCCGCGAAAGTGCGGCGAGTGGATCATCGAGACGCGCAGCTTCTCTTTTTGCGGCAGGTCGAAGAAAGCGCGCGTAATGCTTTGCACGTTCTGCTGGAGCTGCGCGTTGATGCCGTGATTAATCAGGTAGAAAAAGCCGACGTCGCGTGCGCTTTCGCGCAGCAGGGTTAAAAACTCGTTTTGTTCGGTTTCGCTGCCGGCCAGTTGCGCCAGATCCAGCACCGGTAAGCTTGTCCAGGTCATTATGCGTTTTCCAGAGAGGATGCCCGGAGCTACCCTCGCACTAATAAAACGCATCCGGAAATAGTGAAGCGCTATATGTTATCGCAAGGGGTTTTTAGAAGAAGTTGGGGAAAGGGTATGCGGGATTGAGATTAGGAATGAGGTGTTCAAGTAAAATAGATAAGTAGCGAGCGCAGGACCAGCAGATCAGTTTCAGGTTTATAAAATTTCAACATGATGAAAACTGGCAATGGCGAGTTCTTGAATATTTTTGAGAGGAAAAGCTCAACAGTCTTACCCAACTGCGGATAGTGAGTGAATGATCTGATAATTTTTAATCCAGGATGATGTATTTTGCTCCAAATCAAATAGTTATGCAGGAGATTACAGTATGTTGTTTTTTTAATGAAATATATTATTGGTGGACTATGGCTTTACACGGAGAGTTTGTCATCAACGATGCGTATTACTCTCCTTTATCTTTTCCTGGTATAGGCACCTTGGTTCCTGGTATGAGTAAGTTCAAAGCATACGGCACGATTGAGGTAATCACCAATGGCAAAGCATGCCCTTAGTTTGTTTATAAAAATATCGCTTTTCGCTGTGGTTATGCTGATCGTTGCGATATATATTCCTTATAACGGTTTGATTGACTATCTGACCAGTTTTTTCGACTTTCAAAGCGCTGATAACGTTACACGTTTTATTTTAGGGGAGCCAGACCTGGAAGTTTGGGAATCTCTAAGAAGTTATTTTGGTATTTTGATCAACACGCTAATCACTGTTCCAGTCCTCAGCGCTGTTATTACTGCTTATAATGTTGTTATCCGAAAAATTAGTTCAGCTGGCATTGTCAAAGACTGGATAAGCTCTACATTGCGGAGATTTATGAAATTATTCGCGTTCACTTTTCTGTTTTGGGCGGTTTTTCGTATTTTACCGTATCAATCTGTTTTACCGGATAACGAAACGGATGAAGCGTTTGCTACTATAGCAGTCGTGGTTTTCAATCTGTTAACAACGATTGCTTGCTACTGGTTTATCACCCAGAAAATCATAGACAAAAGGAGTTTGTAACATGGCTGTTTCCACATATATGTGGCTTAAGGACGACGGCGGCGCAGATATCAAAGTATCAGTAAATATTCAGGAACGTAAGAATTTAATTGAATGCTTTTGCAGAGTGGCAAAGTCGAAACTTTGCCACCATTACCTGTTCACTACGCAAAACATTCTCATAACGTCACTTTGCAGAGTTTTAAGCTGACCGTGTTGCGGCCAGGTTTAGACAAATTCTGGCAGACGATCCTGTGTCAAAAACGGAAATTTTCTGGTGTCGCCAAAACGGTACTCATACTGCACTGCATTCGATTTAATCATGTCCCTCTCCTGCTATAAACCCGGCGCTTTCCATAAAGAAGTTGTTAAACCGTGATCAACCAGACCTAACTGCTCCTGATATACCGCCTGCCATTTTTCTCGTGATTCCCGGTAAAGCTCATGTTTCTCTCTGTCCGGAACATGTTCCCGCTCCCAGCGCACCAGCCGTTCGCCAGTCTCGGCCATGGATGACCAGATCCCTGCCCCTACGCCGGCTGCAATCGCGCAGCCCAGCGCCGTTGCCTCTTTGACGACCGGAACCTTGACCGTCAGCCCTGAAACGTCAGCCAGAATCTGGCTCCAGAGTTTGCCTTTAGCGCCTCCTCCGGCAAACACCAGTGACGTGGGGTGGATCCCGGTAAAATCGGCGATTTGTTGCAAATTGCAGGTCGATACAATGGCCGCATTCTCTTCCAGCGCACGAAACAGCGTGGCTTTATTGCATTTTTCGGGATCGATGGAGAGGTTGATAAATGAAGGGGCGGCGTGATACCAGCTTTTGAAGCGCATGCGGTCAGAGAAAATCGGCATGACGCCCCATGCGCCTGCCGGTACCCGGCAAGCCATCTCTTCTAAAAGCGTGTAGGTGTCTATACCCAGGCGCTCGGCAATCAGTTTTTCTTCGGCACAAAAAGCATCACGGAACCAGCGCATCGTCAGACCCGTAAAAAAGCTGATAGATTCGGTTTGTACCATCCCCGGAATGACGTGAGGATTAACGCGTACGTTCATCTCTGGATCAACAATCGGCGCGGGTAAATTCACTACCTGCTGCCAGAAGGTTCCGCCCAGTACCGCAGTTTGCGCCGGACGTACCACCCCAAGGCCCAGACAACCTAACTGAACGTCCCCGCCGCCTACCACGACCGGCGTGCCAGCTTTCAGTCCGCACTGTGCGGCGGCCTGGGCGGTAATCCCTCCCAGCAGCGTCCCGGTCTCTTTGACCGGTGAAAGAATATCTGACCGCAGTCCGGCCATTTGCAGCAATGACGGCTTCCAGTCGCGTGTTTTGAGATCCAGCAGGCCCGTTGTTCCAGCATTCGAGGGATCGACCGCCAGTTCACCGCTGAGCATAAAGGCCATCCAGTCACTGATCATCGTGACCGTAGAAGCGCGACGATAGATGTCCGGACGATGATGCGCCAGCCAGAGCAGACGAGGAATAGCGCTCAACGCCAGCGTCTGACCGGTGCTGCGATAGACTTCACTTTCGAAGGTATAGTCGTGGATCTCTTTGAGCTCGCTGACTTCCCGTGCCGCCCTGGCGTCCACGTTTGCGCAGGCCCATACGGGCGTGCCTTCTGCGTCATAAACCACAATGCCTTCGCGCATCGAACAGGCTGAAACGGCAGCAATCGCCTCCGGCGCAATCCCGGCGCTATGCAGCGCCCGACGAATGCATTCACAGGCCAGTTGCCAGTTTTTCTCCAGATCAAACTCCATTGAGCCAGGCACATCCGGTACGGCAAGGTGCCGCCATTCCGCTTGTCCCACCGCGACTTGATTACCTTCCAGGTCGAAAATAACGGCGCGGACGCTTCCGGTTCCGGCGTCCAGTGCCATCAGGTAATGTGCTGATTCAGAAAGGGTACAGAGTCGGGCCATCGCTTTAGTCCTCGGCTTGTTATCGCTGTCAGTTCGTCAATGCTTTCTCCACGGTACACACGGAAATTCTGTTACCCCTGCTGCGCGCCTGCCTGGCAGATGCGCATTACTGCCCTCTGACAATGGCTGCGGCAGTTTCCTGGTCAGTGACCAATGCGTTGATATAGCCCCCTTTCATTGCGGCGGTGATGGCTTCTGCTTTATTCACGCCCCCGGCAACGCCGATGACGGTCGGGATCGTCTTCAGGGTATTGAGGGTTAATCCGATCAGCTCATCATGGATCTTCATTTCCGGAATCACCCGTCCTTCGTCATCGAAGAAGTAGCCCAGAATGTCGCCGACTGCGCTTTTGCGACTAATCATCAGCTGTTCACCTTTAGTGATATAACCTGAGCGAACGATGGTGGCTTCATCTTCCTGGTTGATTGCGCCGATACCGACAATCGCCGCATCGGCGGCCTGGGCGGCCAGCAGGACATCCTGAACGCAATTTTCATTTTTTAACGTCTGGGCAATCTCCGCTGAAGAGGCACGAAGCGGCGCGGGAATAATACTGACCGGACAGGCCGCGTTGAGTTGTCCAATCCCGGTCATATAAGGCCCTACGCCACCCGACAGCGTCACCAGGCGGATTTGCTGAGCGGAGATAAAGCCGCTAAGCCGTTTTAATGTATTCATGGCCGCCTCGCCGAAACCGGCCGCCAGAATCTGCTGTGGCTGGAGTAACTCCATCAGCATGTGTGCGGCACCAATCCCCAGCCGAACGGATGCATCGGCGTCAAGAAGCCCCGGAATGACCCGCACGTTGTGCAGATTAAAGCGGCGACGTAATTCGGTTTCATATTCCAGACAGCCTTCAAAACGAGAATTAATCTGTACGCGAATAATGCCGGACTGATGCCCCTTCTCCAGCAGTCGCGATACCTTAAGCCGCGTTAGCCCCAGCCTGCTGCTGATGTCGCTCTGCGTCATGCCATCGTGGTAATAGAACCAGGCTATGCGTGCCACCAGCTCCTCTTCACACATCCCTTGCTCGGAAATCATCGATTCATTAATTGTCATCATTCTGTCTTCGCTTTGAACATATCCAATCCCTGAAAACAATTGTTCACCTGTTGGCCGCGAATAACCGTGATGAAAACCACACTTCAGGGCGCTGATATGAACATATTTATCCTTGAAAATCATTTTGTCGCGAAACGTGATCTCTTCGTCGGTTTTATGCGCAGCCAGGGAATAAGGTTATGAACAATTCAAAACGCAAAATACATTTGTTCACCCCGAATCTATCCGGGCCGAACGGAGGTGGCATGCAAATGAGTCATGACAAGATCGCACCGCTGCTCCACGCTAAGTCTGTCTGGAAACACTACTCTGGCGTCGACGTACTGAAAGGTATCGATTTCACGCTGCGAAAAGGCGAAGTCCACGCCCTGTTAGGGGGGAACGGCGCAGGAAAATCCACGCTGATGAAAATTATCGCCGGTATTACGCCTGCTGATAGCGGCATCATTGAGATTGAGGGAGCGCGCTGTACCAAACTCACGCCTGTTCTGGCCCATCAGCTAGGTATCTACCTTGTGCCGCAGGAGCCGCTGCTCTTTCCCAGCCTGACGGTAAAAGAGAACATCCTCTTTGGCCTGCCTAAGCATCAGAACTCGACGCAAAAAATGGCGGCAATGCTGAACGCGCTGGGCTGTCAGTTTGATATTAACAGTTCAGCAGGTTCGCTGGATGTTGCCGACCGACAAATGGTCGAGATCTTGCGCGGACTGATGCGCGAGTCACGCATTTTGATCCTTGACGAGCCAACAGCCTCACTGACGCCTGCGGAAACCGATCGCTTGTTCAGTCGTCTGCGTGAATTACTGAGCACCGGCGTGGGGATCGTCTTTATTTCCCACAAGCTGCCAGAGATACGTCAGATAGCGGATGACATTAGCGTGATGCGGGATGGCGTCATTGCGCTCTCCGGTAAAACGGCAGACCTCACCACCGATGAGATTATCCAGGCCATTACGCCCGCTTCACGCACGCACGCGCTGAGTGCGACACAGAAACTGTGGCTGGAACTGCCTGGCAACCGTCCGCAGCACGATGCGGGCACGCCTGTATTAAGTCTTAATAATCTGACCGGTGAAGGATTCAGGAACGTCAGTTTTGAAGTTCGCGCCGGGGAAATATTGGGCCTGGCCGGTCTGGTCGGTGCCGGGCGCACCGAACTTGCTGAAACGCTTTACGGACTACGGCCTCTGCGAGCCGGAAGCATCGTGCTCGGCGGTAAGGATATCTCCGCACTCTCCACACGTGAGCGTTTGCAACACGGCCTGGTCTATCTGCCGGAGGATCGGCAATCGTCAGGGTTGAACCTGGATGCCTCGCTGGCATGGAATGTTTGCGCGTTAACCCATAACCACAGCGGTTTCTGGGCGAATCCAGCAAAAGACGCTGCCACGCTCGAACGGTATCGTCGGGCGCTCAATATCAAGCTGAACGATCCTGAACAGCCTGCCCGCACGCTCTCCGGCGGTAATCAGCAAAAAATTTTAATCGCCAAATGCCTTGAGGCCTCGCCGCAGCTGCTGATTGTGGATGAACCGACGCGGGGAGTGGACGTTTCTGCACGTAACGACATCTATCAGCTGCTCCGCAGTATTGCATCCCAGAATGTCGCCGTACTGTTCATCTCTTCCGACCTGGAAGAAATCGAACACATGGCCGATCGCGTTTACGTCATGCATCAGGGAGAAACGGGCAACGACGCCCTGCAGGGCGATGAGATTACTGTCGACACCATCATGCACGTGGCTTTCGGCGCTCATACGTCAGGGACTACGTCACCTTCCGGAGAAGCGCCATGCTGAGATTTATCCAGAACAACCGCGAGGCAACCGCACTGCTGGCCGTGCTGCTGCTCTTCGTGCTGCCGGGCATGCTTGACCGCCAGTATCTCAGTGTTCAGACCCTGACCATGATCTTCAGCAGTGCCCAAATCCTTATGCTGCTGGCGATGGGCGCGACGCTTGTGATGCTGACCCGCAACATCGATGTGTCGGTCGGGTCGATCACCGGGATGTGCGCCGTACTGCTGGGGCTGCTGCTGAATGCAGGATATCCCCTGCCTGTCGCCTGCGTGGCGACGCTGCTACTGGGCCTGCTGGCAGGATTGATCAATGGCGTGCTGGTCGCCTGGCTGAAAATTCCGGCGATTGTCGCCACGCTGGGTACGCTTGGCCTGTATCGCGGCGTCATGCTGCTCTGGACGGACGGCAAATGGATCGAAGGATTGCCGACACAACTTAAACAACTCTCGGCCCCGGTTTTCCTTGGGATATCCGCTATCGGCTGGCTGACGCTGCTGCTGATGCTGCTGATGGCCTGGCTACTGGCAAAAACCGCCTTTGGCCGCTGTTTTTATGCCACCGGGGATAATTTGCAGGGCGCGCGGCAACTGGGCGTACGTACCGAAGCCATCCGTATTCTGGCTTTCTCACTCAATGGCTGTATGGCGGCGCTGGCCGGGATCGTCTTTGCCTCGCAGATTGGCTTTATCCCTAATCAGACGGGAACCGGACTGGAGATGAAAGCCATTGCCGCCTGCGTGCTGGGAGGTATCAGCCTGCTGGGCGGTTCCGGAACGATCGCAGGTGCCTTACTCGGTGCTTATTTCCTGACGCAGATCGACAGCGTGCTGGTCCTGCTGCGCATTCCGGCGTGGTGGAATGACTTCATTGCGGGTCTGGTCCTGCTCGCGGTGCTGGTATTTGACGGTCGGTTGCGCAGTGCGCTTGAACGCAATATTCGTCGACAGAAATATGCCCGCTTCACCTCTTCGCCTCAGACGCGTCCATCGGCAAAAAATGCAGCGGATAAGATGCGCACCGCCAAAAAACGTGAGGTTGCATAATGACTCGCTTACATCGTTACGGCTGGGAACTGGCGCTTGCCGCGCTACTGCTGATTGAAATTCTGGGATTCGGTGCCCTGAACCCGCGCCTGTTGGATCTGAACGTACTGCTGTTCAGCACCAGCGACTTTATCTGCATTGGCATTGTCGCCCTGCCCTTAACCATGGTGATCGTCAGCGGCGGGATCGATATCTCCTTCGGCTCTACGATGGGGCTGTGCGCTATCGCGCTGGGCGTAATGTTTCAGGCTGGCGTACCGCTGCCGCTGGCCATCATCCTGACGATCGCGCTGGGCGCGCTGTGCGGGCTGATCAACGCCGGGCTGATTATCTACACCGGCATAAACCCGCTGGTCATCACCTTAGGAACCTTATATCTGTTCGGCGGCAGTGCACTCTTGCTGTCAGGAATGGCGGGAGCGACCGGTTATGAAGGTATCGGTGGCTTCCCGCAGGGCTTCACCGATTTTGCCAACCTCGACGTGATGGGCCTGCCCGTGCCACTGATCGTCTTTCTTGTCAGCGTGCTCTTTTTCTGGTTGCTGATGCATCGAACCCACGCCGGACGAAATGTTTTCCTGATTGGGCAGAGCCCTCGCGTGGCGCTGTATAGCGCTATTCCGGTGAACCGGACGCTCTACGCGCTGTACGCGATGACCGGCTTTGCTTCGGCGGTCGCGGCAGTGCTGCTGGTCTCTTACTTTGGCTCTGCGCGCTCCGACCTGGGTGCCTCTTTCCTGATGCCCGCCATCACCGCCGTTGTGCTGGGTGGCGCCAATATCTATGGCGGTTCCGGGTCAATTCTCGGCACAGCTATCGCCGCGCTGTTAGTCGGCTATCTGCAACAAGGGTTGCAGATGGCTGGCGTACCCAATCAGGTATCCAGCGCTCTCTCTGGCGCATTACTGATTGTCGTTGTCGTAGGTCGCTCTGTCAGCCTGCATCGTCAGCAAATTAAAGACTGGATTGGGCGTCGTCGCGCCATCCGTCAGGCCTGAAACCCACTGCCCTAAAGGAACAGTACATGACTATTCAGCGCATTAAAAAAATTGCCGTCATCAGTACCCTTAGCCTGGCGGCGTTCACCCTTAACGCGTATGCCGCAGAGCGAATCGCATTTATCCCCAAACTGGTTGGCGTGGGGTTCTTTACCAGTGGCGGCAACGGTGCCATGCAGGCTGGCAAAGAGCTTGGCGTCGATGTCACCTATGACGGCCCGACAGAACCCAGCGTGTCCGGGCAGGTTCAGCTCATCAATAACTTCGTCAATCAGGGGTATAACGCCATCGTGGTGTCCGCTGTTTCACCGGATGGCTTATGCCCGGCGTTAAAGCGCGCCATGCAGCGCGGGGTAAAGGTGCTGACATGGGATTCTGACACCAAACCGGAATGCCGTTCGTACTACATCAACCAGGGCACGCCGGCCCAGCTAGGCGGCATGCTGGTCGATATGGCCGCTAACCAGGTCAAAAAAGAGAAAGCCAGAGTTGCCTTTTTCTACTCCAGTCCGACCGTGACCGATCAGAACCAGTGGGTAAAAGAAGCGAAAGACAAAATCGCCAAAGATCATCCGGGCTGGGAAATCGTCACCACGCAGTTTGGCTATAACGATGCCACTAAGTCGCTGCAAACCGCAGAAGGCATTATCAAAGCGTATGCCGATCTTGATGCCATCATTGCCCCCGATGCCAATGCCCTTCCCGCCGCCGCTCAGGCCGCTGAAAACCTGAAAAACACCAGCGTGGCGATTGTGGGATTTAGTACGCCCAATGTAATGCGTCCTTACGTTGAACGCGGCACGGTGAAAGAGTTTGGCCTCTGGGACGTGGTGCAGCAGGGCAAGATCTCTGTGTATGTGGCTGACGCGCTGCTAAAAAAAGGCGATATGAACATTGGCGACAAGCTGGACATTCCGGGCGTGAATAAGGTCGAGGTCTCGCCGAACAGCGTGCAGGGCTACAGCTACGAGGCGAAGGGTAACGGCATTGTCCTGCTGCCTGAGCGCGTGGTGTTCACCAAAGAGAATATCGATAAATACGATTTTTGATTTTCATTGCTAAACCGCGGAGTAAAAAATGGCTGATTTAGATGACATCAAAGATGGTAAGGATTTTCATACCGATACGCCGCAGCGCAATATCCCATTCACGCTTAAGGGGTGCGGTGCACTGGACTGGGGAATGCAGTCCCGACTGTCGCGCATTTTTAATCCTGAGACGGGCAGAACGGTAATGCTTGCATTTGACCACGGCTATTTTCAGGGGCCGACGACGGGACTGGAGCGTATTGATATTAATATCGCTCCGTTGTTCCCTCTCGCTGATGTGCTGATGTGTACACGCGGCATTCTGCGTAGTGTGGTTCCCCCCGCCACCAACAAGCCCGTGGTTCTGCGCGCCTCAGGTGCTAACTCTATTCTCACCGAGTTAAGCAATGAGGCAATCGCGCTCTCCATTGACGATGCCGTTCGTCTGAACAGCTGCGCCGTGGCGGCACAGATCTATATCGGCAGCGAGTATGAGCATCAGTCGATTAAAAATATCATTCAGCTGGTTGATGCCGGTATCAAAGTGGGCATGCCGACCATGGCGGTAACCGGCGTGGGGAAAGATATGGTGCGCGACCAGCGCTACTTCTCCCTCGCCACTCGTATCGCCGCAGAGATGGGGGCGCAAATTATTAAGACCTACTATGTCGATAAAGGTTTTGAGCGCATCGCCGCAGGCTGTCCGGTCCCGATTGTTATCGCGGGAGGTAAAAAATTACCTGAACGTGAAGCGCTTGAGATGTGCTGGCAGGCCATCGATCAGGGTGCATCCGGTGTCGATATGGGACGTAATATCTTCCAGTCCGATCACCCTGTCGCCATGATGAAGGCGGTTCATGCGGTGGTGCATGGTGATGAAACCGCTGACCGCGCGTATGAGCTCTATCTGAGCGAGAAAAACTAAAATGTCCTGGGCCTGCCTGGCGGGCCTGTGCGTTTTAAGGAGAACAGTATGCATGTCACTCTGGTGGAAATTAACGTCCACGAAGATAAAGTCGCCGAATTTATTGACGTATTTCGCCTCAATCATCTGGGGTCGGTGCGTGAAGAGGGCAATCTCCGCTTCGATGTATTGCAGGATCCTGAGGTTGAGAGCCGCTTTTATATTTATGAAGCCTATAAGGATGAAGCCGCCGTTGCGTTCCATAAGACCACGCCTCACTACCTTGCCTGTGTGGAAAAGCTGGAATCGCTGATGAGTGGCCCGCGAAAAAAACGGGTTTTTAATGGATTGATGCCATAGGGATGTAAAAGAGGGAACGGGATTTTACTGGTTTAATCCTTGTAAAGCGGGCGTTGCTGATGATGTGTTATCTGATGAGCATGGATGCTTTTTCAAGTTAGTCATATAACCAGTAACCCGCTTCTGCTGATTCAGCGAACATTTTTAATGTAAGCGGCTCAGGCTCAACCCAACGCCATCTGTGCTCTTTAGAACGTAAGAAATTTAATGGAAGAATGACTTCTTCATTAGGCCAGTATTTGACGAATGAGAAATTTCTTCTGTCTACATTGAAGCGGCTAAAATAGTCCTCGACTATCTCTACGGCATCCTCGTTTGTCCATGGGTATTTGCCTGTAGAGAGGCTTGTCTCTATAGTCAGTGCTGGCTTTTTGAAAAAAGGCAATACGCGGCCGTTCCAGTTACTCTCATACCATTCCATTACCTGTTTTTCAAAATTATGTAAGTCACTCATATCGTCCCTACCAGATACGATCGGATCGATGGGCAATCTCATTGTATTTATTGCCTTATAAGATAGTTATTACCCAAAAAGACAAATAAAAAAGTAATATTGCTTCATTTCCATTGATGTCTTTATTAAAAACAATTCCCGAAAGAATCTATCCTTTTCCTAATCATCGATTAACCGTGATGAACATGTAAAAAAAAGAACCGTTACTGCTTACTTTTAATCACAAGATGCATTTCTTCCCCTGTTATGCAAAGCTGTTACTTGTTTCGTTAATCTGGAAGCCAGCTCGCAAATCGGCTTCGTTCAGGGCAAGGCAATATGCTTTTTTATCAGGCCGATCCCACGCTGGAGAACTACTGGCGCGGCGTCATTCTGTTCGGCAACAACGTCGCATCCTACAAATTCGCACTGGCGCATACGCTCTACGATCTGCATGCGCAGGGCAACGATCTCATCTCTCTGGAAGCGCTGGCGCGTCCGTTCAGCCAGCATTTGTGCCGCCATCTCGAGCAGGCGCCAAAGCAGATCACCACCAAAAGCAGTCAGTTCCTCGACGCCTGCATGCAGTTCAATCATGGCGAAATCACTGAAGAGGCGCTGCTGGCGGTTACCGTTAAGCGCGGCTTCGCTAACGTGATTGATGCCTTTCACAACGTGAACCGCGCTGAGATTGACGTGCGCTTTTTTCTCGACGAACGTAAAACGCAAAAAGGTATCCGGCTTACCGAGGCGTTCTTTAAGCTGACCGAGACCCAGCAGTTTCAGAACCTCATCCATGAAACCGATGCGCGCTGGCGGTTGGTCGAACAGGCCTGGTCGATGGGCGTGTCGCGTAATCTGGTGGCGGTGGAGTATGACAGCGAGCAGCAGGTTCTGTTTACGCGCCAGCGTGAGCGACGCGTCGATATCACCAGCTGTCGCAACAGCCTGAACGGCTACCAGAAAGGACGCTGCTTCTACTGCTATCGGCCGGTCAGCCTTGAGCGCGGCCATGCGGATCTTACCGATGTCGATCACTTTATTCCCTGGGCGGCGCGTGACCAGGTGCCGAACCTTAACGGCGTCTGGAATCTGGTGCTGGCGTGTCAGAGCTGTAATCGCGGTAAGGAAGGCAAGTTCGCCCATATCCCGTCGCAGCCGTTGCTGGAACGGTTGCATAAGCGCAACGAGTATTTTATTAACAGCCATCTGCCGCTGCGCGAGACGCTGATTCAACAGACCGGCAGCAGTGAAGCGACGCGGCGCAGCTTTCTGGCATCAGGCTGGCAGGCGGCGCGCAGCGTGTTGTTCCATATCTGGCAGCCTCAGGCTTGTGGAGACGCCTTATTTTGAGTACGCAACGCTACTATAAGCGCAATGCGCAGCAGTTCTTCGAGAGTACGGTCGCAGTTGATATGGCAGTGCTCCGCGATCGCTTCACTGCCCTGCTCCCTGCGCACGGCGCTGTATTGGATGCGGGTTGTGGTTCAGGACGCGACGCCAAAGCCTTTGTTGAACAGGGATTTCAGGTAGAGGCGTTTGATGCCTCGCCGGAACTGGCTGCGCTGGCAAGTCAGCATAGCGGTTTGCCGGTTAGGGTGATGCGGTTCCAGGACCTGGATGCGGTTGCGCGCTATGACGGGATCTGGTGCTGCGCATCGCTGCTGCATGTGCCGCGGGCCGAGTTGCCAGAGGTATTCAGGCGGCTGGGGAAGGCGCTGAAGGCTGGCAGCGTGCTGTATGCGTCTTTTAAGTATGGTCAGGGCGAGCGGGAGGATAATGGGCGGGTGTTTACGGATATGCGCGAGGGGGAGATTGCGGAGGTGTTGAGGGGGATTAAAGTTGATGAGCTTAGGGTGATACAGGAGTGGATGAGTAAGGACCAGCGAAGGGAAAGAAGCGATCGGTGGATAAATGTGTTAGTTGGGAAAACGGGATAGTGGGTTTCCGATATTTAACCGCCCCCAATGCTGTATCAGGAGCGGTTTTCTATTCAGGCGGCTTTCTGTTTACCGGCAATGACTTTAATAAACTCCAGTATCTGCTTTTGTTTCCGTGCCGACAGCTTGCACGCCTGGCGCAGTGACTGCATTAGCTCGTTCTCCTGCTGCTGGGCGGTGAGCACAATGCAGCCTTTCATTACCTTCACTTCAATCGCCGTGCCACTGGCAAAACCCGCAGCTTCTAGCCATTGCCCTTTCATGGTTATGGCGGGAGTTCGGCGGTAATCCGGATAGCGACTCGCATAGCCGACGGTTATTTGGCGATTGTTTGCCGCGAAGACTTCTGGTTCAGACGGTTGTGCAATAGAATGCGTGTCAGTCATGATTACTATTCCCTATAAATAGTGATTGTGATTAGCGGCGCGGAGGTGTTGCAGCACATCCGCGCCGCGCTAAATACCTGTATATATAATCAGAGGAAGGGGAATAAGTCCAGATTGAAACAGGTTATAAAATGGTGTTTCTGAAACGATTTTAATATATAAACGAGAAGTTCTTTTAGACTTAAGAATAAAAAGCGCTCGTGAAATTTCGCCAAAAAGTCATGATTTTTATTTCAAACTATCCATATTAAAACCTCATATTAAATAAAACTCTCACCTGCATACTGACGGCCTTGTCGCATACGCTCATCGATCTATTTACCCTGCTTTCAACATATCTCAACGGGATGACAGTCTTAGTTGTTACTCATTTACTGTGCATATAATCGCCATTACTTGATTCTGGTCAATTTTGACAGCTGACTGACGTGTACATTCAGGAGGTTTATTCACCAGAAAGGGAGTTCAGGTTATGGCAATACCCGTTTATCTATGGCTTTACGATGAAGAGGATAAGTTGGTCAGAGGTGGCGTAGAAGTTGATGGACGTGAGGGTAGCATTGAACTTATAGGTATGCAGCATGATGTGTTTATACCCACTGAAGATTTGACGTCGGCAACGACTGCAATGCGTCAACATGAGGCATATACATTCGAAAAAGAAATTGACCGCTCTTCGCCTCTGATTTACCGCGCACTAACAATGGGCAGATCGCTGAAAAAAGCCATCTTCAGGTATTACCGCATCAACTATAACGGCATCGAAGAAGAATATTTCAATGCTGTACTCGAGAACGTAAAAATATGCCACGTTGTGCCCATTATGTTTGATATCAAGAATCCAGATTTTGAAAAACACGGACATATTGAGCACATTGGCCTGCGCTACGAAAAAATCACCTGGAACTATGTAGACGGCAACATCCAGCACACTGATAGCTGGAAAGAACGTAGAACCGCATAAGGAAATCACTATGGCACACTGGACTTATAAGCAAAGCACAGGTGAACTTTTCAAAGACGGTAAACTTATCGAGAAGGGTTATTCTGGCGTCTTAACCAACAAAAATAATCCTGATCGGGAACAGGTCAGAGGAATGGGCCCTATTCCTCGTGGCAAGTGGCGGATTGGCCGACATACTAGCAGCAAAGGTCCACTGACTATCACCCTGGTCCATGTAAGCGGCAATGCCTACAGACGTGATATGAGTACCTTTCGCATGCATGGGGAAAGAGTTCATGGCGTCCCTGGATTCGCATCGGAGGGCTGTATCATTATGGGTCATGCTACGCGGTTGCTCGTAAGCAAAGATATCGGGGCAACTCTGGAGGTTGTGCGATGATTATAAAGGCATTACTGGTTATAGCATTTGTGCCATTGTTAAGCCATGCTGCGGATCTGCCAGGCAGTGAATGCGCAGCTCCGGGAAACTATGTGGAAGGAATGCTTCTCGCAAGCATTAAAAACGATCTTGGTATTGACCTGACCACAATTGATTATAATAAAACTGCTGTTGAAATATTAAGTATTAAACCAGTATCTGAACTGTTTGCCCGGAAGCTTGCTATTGCTGACAGCAAAGAGCATTCAGAGCTTGCTGAAGAAGATTATTATGACATATATCGTAATGATCATGTACTAACCGTAACGGCTAAATACACGTTCACCGACAGGGATAATAAGCGTGACGAATTTATCTCTTCAGCATTCGTAAACGATGATGAATGCTCGGTGAAATACAATGGTTATATAACGCTGTCACGGGAATTCTGAACATTGAAAGCCCGTTGTGCTTAGCGGGCAATTTGTTTAACAGCTTATCTGCCTGATTTAGCGCTGGATTGCCTGCCTGCGCTAACCTCTGGCCGGATAAGCCACCATCTGCACTGGACGCCATTAGAAGGAAGGCAGGAAAGTTTTCTTCAGAGGTACCAAAAGTTTGGTTTCAATATCAACCTGCTCATAGTTTTCGATTAGTGTCCTTACAAGATCGTCTAACGTCCAGAGCGTTAGCGGTATCGTCGAGCGGTCAGCTTCATAGCGGGCATCTTTCGTAAAGCCCCCCGTACTGACATAAAGCCCGCGATCGTCTTTATGACGACCACCAATCTAGATACTCCATCTCCTTCGGGTCAAGTCCATTAACTCGATCTTCAATACCTTCACGCGCTAACTGAACTTCGCAAAAGCGGAACTCCGGAGCTTGCGCTTGCAGCCTTGTGGATGATGGGCGAAGTGCAAAAACGGTTCGACAGAGATCAACAGAGGAGCGCGAGACTAAACAGAAGAAATAGTGAACGGTTCGAATATTAATGCAGAATAGCTCCCCTCCCTATGAAGTATGCTTTACATCATAAAGCCCGCAATGCTGGCTGTTTTGGTGAAAGTGATTTCCCGCCAATTGTACGCCACTACATCTACATGTAGTACAGCTCATGCCAAGTAGCCCTTTACCATAATCTCCCTACTTCACTCGTAAGTAAAACTTACCTTTTTTTCTACAGTAATATCTGAATTTGATGTACAGACGTCCATGGTCGAAGCCCCACCAACTTGATAAACTCTCTCGTAAATTCTTATGGGGCAGAAACTATTTGGACGATTGTGTCGTCACCTCTTTGCCGCGTTACATGCATTATTTTCACCGGACACCATATGGCTATCAAGAAGAACGAACTTTACTCCTCCCTTTGGGCGAGCTGCGACGAGTTGCGTGGCGGAATGGATGCTTCACAGTACAAAGACTATGTGTTGACCCTACTGTTTATGAAGTACGTCTCTGACAAAGCTAAGGGCAACCCTTACGCGATGATTGAAGTGCCGGAAGGTGCAAGTTTCGAAGATATGGTTGCTCTCAAGGGCAACAAAGAAATTGGCGAAAAAATCAACAAAACCATCAGATTACTGGCTGAAGCTAACGACCTTAAAGGTGTTATTGACATCGCTGACTTCAATGACGAAGACAAGCTGGGTAAAGGTAAGGAGATGATCGACCGCCTTTCCAAGCTGGTGGCAATTTTCGAAGGATTGGATCTCTCTGCTAACCGCGTCGAGGGAGACGATCTGCTGGGTGATGCGTATGAATACCTGATGCGCCACTTTGCTACAGAGTCAGGTAAATCCAAGGGGCAGTTTTATACTCCTGCAGAGGTGTCACGCATTCTGGCGAAGGTGATTGGCATCAGTAAACAGACACCACAAGATGCTACCGTTTATGACCCTACCTGTGGTTCAGGGTCACTATTGTTGAAAGCCAGTGACGAAGCTGGTCCGAAAGGACTGACCATTTATGGCCAAGAGATGGATTATGCGACCAGCGCACTGGCGCGTATGAACATGATCCTGCATGACAATGCCACTGCTAAAATCTGGAAAGGTAACACTCTAGCCGATCCACACTGGAAAGATGGCAACGATAATCTGAAAACCTTCGACTTTGCTGTAGCTAACCCCCCTTTCTCCAACAAAAACTGGACCAGTGGGCTGGATACTGCGAACGATACTTTTGACCGTTTTGTCTGGGGTACACCACCAGAAAAGAATGGCGACTATGCTTTCCTGTTGCACATAATCAAAAGCCTGAAAAGTACCGGCAAAGGTGCTGTGATCTTACCGCACGGCGTTCTGTTCCGTGGCAATGCTGAAGCACGTATTCGTGAAAATCTGTTAAAACAAGGTTATATCAAAGGCATTATTGGCCTACCCGCAAACTTGTTCTATGGCACAGGTATCCCAGCCTGCATCATCGTCATCGATAAAGAAGATGCTCAGCTCCGAGCGTTCGATGCTAATGGCGAGAGTCAGCAAGGCATCTTTATGATCGATGCCAGTAGAGGCTTTATTAAGGACGGTAATAAAAATCGCCTACGCGCCCAAGACATCCATAAAATTGTCGATGCATTTAATCGTGAGCAGGAAATCCCTCGCTTCAGCCGTCTGGTACCGCTGTCAGAAATTGCGGCCAACGACTTCAACCTCAATATCCCTCGCTATATCGACAGCAGCGATCTGGAAGATCTGCACGATCTATCTGGCCATTTGGCTGGTGGCATTCCCGATCGCGATATTGATGCTCTCAGTGCTTATTGGAAAATTTTCCCGACTTTACGTCAGGAATTGTTCGAACCTGCCCGGCCGGGTTACAGCAATGCACGAGTCGAAGCAAGTGAAGTGAAGACCACTATCCTAGCACACCCAGAATTTGCCGCTTTCAAAGCTGATGCATTCATACCCTTTGAAAATTGGTTTTCAGGTTGCCAGCTCGATGAAATTGCTCGCGGTGACTCTCCGAAACAATTGATTGAAGAGATTGGCGAGCGTCTCCTCGCTGCCTATGCATCTGACACCGCAACTGATGCTCCACTGCTTGAGAACTACGCCATCTATCAGTTACTGATGGATTACTGGATGGAGGTGATGCAGGACGATGTTTATGTCCTGAGCCAGGATGGCTGGCAGGCAGGCAAAGTACTTCGTGAACTTATTGTCGAAAAAGGCGAAAAACTGAAAGAAACACCAGACCTAGTGATAGGTAAGAAAAAGTATAAGGCTGAACTATTGCCACCAGCCCTATTAGTGGCTCGCTATTTTGCTACCGAGCAGAAGGCGCTCGATCAATTACAGGTCGTTTATGATGAAGCAGCTCAAGCGCTGTTAAGCTTCCTTGAAGAAAACAGCGGCGATGATGGATTACTTGCCGATGCGGTTAACGACAAAGAGAAAGTAACTGCTGCCAGCATTAAAGCTCGACTTAAAGCCGCAACTGATAAAGAAGAAAAGGCGATACTGAAGACTGCTCAGGCGTTGTTCGATGCAGAAACCAAAGCCAAAAAAGCGCATAAAGAAGCACAGGAAAAACTGGATCTTGCAGTGTTTGCTTATTACTCAAAACTCACTGATAACGACATTAAAATTCTGCTGGTACAGTACAAATGGCGGGCCAGCCTAGCTGGTGCTTTAAAAGCGGAGATTGAGCGTGTTACACAGCGGCTGGCAAATCGTGTAAAAGAATTGGAAGAACGCTACAGCGCTACTTTGCTCGATCTCACTCAAAACGTGGAGTTACTGGAGGCCAAAGTTGTAGCCCACCTTAAGTTGATGGGTTTGGAGTGGAAATGATGTCGAAACAGAATAGAAAGCAAGGTGATAAGTCACAGGCTATGTCTATGACAGCTGTTCCAGTGGGTTATAAGCAGACAGAAGTGGGGATAATTCCGAAGGATTGGATTGTTGTTCCTTTTTTTGATGTCGTCTCAATTGCGAGCGGGCAAGTATCACCGTTATGTGAACCATATTGTTCAATGGTTTTAGTTGCTCCAGACCACATTGAAGCAGGAACTGGCTTACTTATAAATAAGCAAACAGCCAAAGAGCAGAATTCTATAAGTGGTAAATATGTATTTCATCCTGGAGATACCCTTTATAGCAAAATACGTCCATATCTTAAAAAAGCTATTTATGCTAATTTCAATGGATTATGTAGTGCAGATATGTATCCTTTAAGACCTAAAGAAGGCGTTGAACCTAAGTTTATTCTTCCGCTTATACTGGGAGAAAGATTTTCAAAATATGCTGAATCTGTTTCTGCAAGAAGTGGCATGCCAAAAATTAATAGAGCAGAGATTGCAGATTTCTTATTTGTGATGCCTAGTCAAAGGAAAGAACAAACAGCCATATCAAATGTGCTCTCTGATACTGATAAGCTTATCATCGCCCTTGAGAAAATAATCGCCAAGAAACTGGCAATCAAAATCGCCACCATGCAGCAACTTCTGACTGGCCGCACTCGTTTACCACAATTTTCCAAACACCCCAAATGCAGCACTAAAACCCACAAAATCAATGAGTTGGAATTTATCCCGGGTGATTGGGAAGTAATAAAACTTGGTAAAATTGCAAAGTTCTTGAAGGGTTCAGGCTTACCCAAAAGCGCACTTTGTGATGATGGAGAATACCGCTGCATACACTACGGCCAACTATTCACAGTTTATGGCCCACAAATAAAGGAAGTAAAATCTAAAACTAATTTCAATGGTTTCATTAAATCGGAGAAAAATGACGTACTCATGCCAACTTCAGATGTAACTCCCAATGGGTTGGCAACTGCAAGCTGTATAATTGAATCAGGGGTAACTCTCGGTGGCGATATTTTAATCATTAGAGTTAATGAAAAAATTCTAAACGGAGTTTATTTTTCATATTTAGTTACAATCATGCGAGACCAAGTAATGCAGTTGGTTACAGGCTCCACTGTATATCATCTTTATGGCTCTGATATGGCGAAGTTCTGTTTTGCAATCCCTCCAGAAAATGAACAAACCGCCATCGCCAACATCCTCTCAGATATGGATGCTGAACTCACAGCGCTAGAGCAAAAACTAGCCAAAGTCCGCGATATAAAACAAGGAATGATGCAACAGCTGCTGACCGGACGCATCCGTTTACCATTGGATCACCAGCCATGAAACATACCCTTGATAAGACAGTTCTGTCGGCCAAGGGTCTACTAAGCCTGACTGATGTAACAATTCCGGCCTATCAGCGCCCTTATAAATGGACTGTGAAAAATATCAGTGAACTGTTTGCGGACATAAACAGCCATCTCGATAAATCGGCCTACCGCTTGGGCTCAGTAGTATTTCATCAAGCTGAGAGCGATGCAGAAAACAGGCTTGATATCGTCGATGGCCAGCAACGAACACTGACATTAATACTGGCCGTATGGGCCCTTATCGAAACCCGGCTTGCTGAGCTAGAACGTCAGGATTTGCAGGAAACGCTAGTCCATCTAAGCCCCTCCGTTCAAAGTTTTATAAAGCGGCAACGCTTTGCTAGCCAGATATCGGAATACAACCTGCACCAGAATTATCAAGAGTTAAAACGCCGTGTTAGTCACCGAGAATTCAGCGAGCTACATATCGATTTTCTTCTCAATCGCTGCCAGGTAGTGGTCTTTGTGCTGACTGACCTGTCCGAAGCCTTTCAGTTCTTCGACTCACAAAATGCTCGTGGGCGGGATCTGGATCCACACGACCTGCTTAAAGCCTTCCATTTACGTGAATTCGCCAACCATGAGGTAGAACTGAAAGCTGCATCCGTTGCCCATTGGGAAGGATTGCCCAGCGATAACCTGGCTAATCTTTTCGCATCCTACCTCTACAGGGTACGTCAGTGGTCACAGGGGAATTCAGCTCGTTTCTTTGGTAAGGATGAGGTTGGCCTATTTAAAGGGATCAACCTTGATAAGATTGGTCAGTTCCCTTATGTGGAATCTTTGCGCATGGCTCATCATTTTGTGGATGACTATAACAATCAGTACCAGCGCAAGATTGATGGTCAGAAAATGCGTTTCCCTTTCCATCTCGATCAGATGATTATCAATGGAAGACGCTTTTTCGAAATGGCGGAACACTACCAGCAACAGGTATCGGCAATTATCGCCAGTGAGCATGCCAGCACTCATACTCAAAAGCCGTTAATGATTCAGGGCATAGTCCTTGGTGAAATGGCAACTCAGATACTAAGAACGTTAAATAGCTATAGAAATCGCTATCGAACTGGGGATCAATATATACGCACCATGTTTGATTGTGCTCTGATCTTTTATATCGACAAATTTGGCGGGCAGTCGTTATCTGCAGCGATTGAAAAAAGCTTTATCTGGGCCTACAGATGCCGAATTCGGCAGCAAGTGGTACAGCTAGCGACTATGGACAACTATGTGCTGAAAAATAATCTGTTCCGGGTAATCAAAGAGGCCAGAGTACCCGGTGATGTACTATCTATGCCGCTACTCACAGTTAAGGCATCAGAAAATCACAATAACCGCCTTAAAGGTAATTATGAACAAGATGAACTGGTGGGGCTGTTCAAGGAGATGAACTACTATGAGTGATGCAGAGGTAACATCCTTTACGGTCAGATCATTGCTGGGTGATGCATCTCGTTATCTTATCCCCATGTACCAGCGTAACTATGCCTGGGGAGAAGGTGAGATCACTCAACTTGTGCAGGACATACTCGACTACCAGCAAAAAAGCCTGCATAGCCCTCCCCCTCAAACTTACTACATCGGTACTTTGGTCGTGTTCACTCGCCCTGATGGGCAGTCAGAGATAATCGACGGACAGCAGCGTTTCACTACGCTATCCCTTCTTGCTAACTGGTTAAAAAAACACACTAAATCCTCGCTGGATATGAATTGGTACCAAGGTATTAACCTAGGGTTCGAGAGTAGACCAAAATCCAGTGAGACCTTTGCCCGCCTCTGGCAAGGCGTGGAACCACATAAGCTTCGAAGCAAGGAATTTAACGAAGGGTTGATCAATGGCTATGAGCTGATAGGCAAGGTGTTGCGCGACTTGAAGCTAGTTGGTGAGTCATTAAACCTTTTTTGTACTTACCTTTTCGACCATGTACAAATTGCCCAAATAGAAGTGCCTGCCGATACCAACCTCAACCATTTTTTTGAGGTGATGAATAACCGTGGCGAGCAACTTGAAAAGCATGAAGTGGTGAAAGGGCGACTCATGGCTGCGCTCAACAAGATAACGGACCAGCAAGATCGACAGAGCAGCCTTAGTACCCTCTCACGAGTTTGGGATGCTTGCTCTAACATGGAACGTTATGTCCAGTACGGTTTTACACCTACCGAACGTCATCAGTTATTTGGCCAGGAAAATTGGGGGGAATTTGTGCCCACTGATTTTAATTCCTTGGCTGATTTGCTTATCCCATCGGCTTCTGAGCTTGGCACAAGAGTGAACCAAACAAACCGCACACTGGCTGACATTATCAAGTCATCTTCAATCATAAGTGGTGATAGAGGTGAAGAAGATGAAGGTAGTTCAGAGCGTTTTAATAGTGTTATCAACTTCTCCAACTTCCTGCTCCATGTGTTGCGTGTCTGCATCAACACAGGTAAGAACAGAGTAGATGTTCCGCTGGACGACAAACAATTAATCGAACAGTTCGAACGCCGGCTGTTAAAGCAGAATGACCCGGTTAGAGCGGTACAGGATTTCGTCTTTGCACTTCTCAAATGCAAATATCTTTTTGATCAGTTCGTGATAAAACGAGAGTACGCCAAAGGTAGTGATGGCTGGAGTTTAAAGCGTCTGCGTTGGTATTCGGAGAAGAGTACCAGTTATACCAATACGTTTAATGAAGATGAGGGTAACAATACCGGCATCAACCGGCAGAGTTTGATGCTACTTTCCGCATTCCACGTTTCGACCCCTACTCTGGTTTACAAGCACTGGTTGAATGGGGCTTTGTACTATCTGTTTAATGCCCATTCAGCTGAAAACCAGATAGATGCAAGGAAGTACCTCGGTTATCTGGAGCATCTCGCCTCCGCGTTTGTCTTTCAAAACTTCCTGGCAGAACAAGAACCAACATCATATTTTGAGATTATCTACGGTAAAGAGGCACCTCTCCAACCTGTGGTACTATCGGACAAGACTCAGAAGAAGATGCGCTTTGGTATGATAGCAAACAACCTGGTATTCAATTACCTGGACTACTTACTTTGGTGTCGTGACAGAAATAAAGCTGAGGTAGTGAAACGTTTTGAATTTACCTTCCGAAGTTCAGTAGAGCATTTCTACCCTCAGCACCCCATGGATGGCTTTAGGACATTACCAGATACATCGTTGCATTCCTTCGGCAACCTTAGCCTGATTAGCCACAGCAAGAATTCGCGACTTAGTAATTTCCAGCCAAAACAAAAGCAAGAGTACTTCGAAGCGAGCCTTGAACGTAATGAAATTGATAGTTTGAAACTGCTCGCCATGATGGAGCTGATGAAGAAGAACAATCAGTGGGGGGAAGAAGAAATCGCCACTCACGAAGCGGAAATGCTGGAAGTGTTAACCAGTGGTAGTGATAGCGTATTTAGGGAGGTGTTATGAACAGTGTTGGTCAACGTGAACGCATGACACAAAAACGTGTTATCCAGTTATTCACCGATCATCTCGGTTATCACTATCTTGGTAACTGGCACAAAAGAGAAGACAACCGGAACATCGAACCCAGCTTAGCTTCTGCCTGGTTAACAAAGCGCGGCGTTTCAGAAGTCCTAATTGCCCGAGCATTACGGCAACTGGATCGAGCCGCAAGCCTCGGTGAAGGCCGTATCCTCTATGATGCAAACAAAGAGGTGTATCGCCTGCTACGCTACGGCGTGAAGGATAAAGAAGGTGCTGGTGAGCAGAATCAAACCGTGTGGTTGGTGGACTGGAAAAATCCAGAAGCCAATGATTTTGCGATAGCTGAAGAAGTGACCTACAACGGTGAAAATAAAAAGCGCCCGGATTTGGTGCTGTATGTTAATGGTATTGCGCTTGGTGTCATTGAGCTAAAACGTTCTACAGTGTCAGTTTCAGAGGGCATCCGCCAAAACCTCGATAATCAGCAAAAAGCCTTCATCCGCAACTTCTTCACTACCATCCAATTGGTGATGGCCGGTAATGATTTAGAAGGGCTTCGCTATGGTGTAATCGAAACGCCGGAGAAATATTACCTTCAATGGAAAGAAGCCGCTGAATCACCTCACACCAACATGCTTGATCGTCACCTGGCTCAGATATGCAATAAACAGCGCCTGCTGGAATTAATCCACGACTTTATTGTTTTCGATGCTGGAGTGAAGAAAACCTGCCGTCATAACCAATATTTTGGCGTCACTGCAACGAAACCGTTTATTCAACGCAATGAAGGCGGGATTATTTGGCATACCCAAGGCAGCGGTAAAAGCCTGACAATGGTTTGGCTTGCAAAGTGGATCAGAGAAAATATTACCGATAGCCGAGTTTTGATCATTACCGACCGTACAGAACTTGATGAACAGATCGAGAAAGTGTTTAACGGCGTGGAAGAACAGATCCTTCGCACCAGGAGTGGCGCGGATCTGGTGACTCGCCTGAATCAAACCAAACCCTGGCTTATATGCTCACTCGTACATAAATTTGGTCGTCAGGAGGAGGATGACAAGGACGCTAACACTGACGATTTTATCGAACAAATGAAACGAAATATTCCTGCCGATTTTAGTCCGAAGGGAAAATTATTCGTGTTTGTGGATGAGTGTCACCGAACCCAATCCGGAAAATTACATTCGGCAATGACAAGCATTTTGCCAGATGCACAATTCATTGGTTTCACCGGCACCCCACTGATGAAGAAAGATAAGAAGAAGTCAGTGGAGGTCTTCGGGCCTTATATCCACACTTATAAATTCGATGAAGCAGTCAATGATGGGGTTGTTCTGGACTTGCGCTACGAAGCTCGTGACATCGATCAGCGGGTCAAATCTCAGAAAAAAGTCGACCAATGGTTTGATGCTAAGACATCTAAACTTTCTCGCCTTGGCCAACAGCAACTCAAGCAGAAATGGGCTTCGATGCAGAAGCTTTTGTCGAGCCGCTCGCGGCTGGAACAGATTGTGGCAGACATCCTTCTCGATTTTGAACAAAAGCCACGGCTCGCCGACGGCCGAGGTAACGCCATGCTGGTCTGTTCCAGCGTCTATCAGGCCTGCAAATGCTATGAGATGTTTAGTGACGCAGGTTTTGCCGGTAAATGTGCGATTGTGACGAGCTACCAGCCAAATGCCAGTGAGATTAAAGGCGAAGAGAGCGGTGAAGGACTGACTGAGAAACTTGCCAAGTACAACATCTATCGCAAAATGCTTGCGGAGTATTTTGAACAGCCTGAGGCTGAAGCAGCCAAACGTGTGAGTGATTTTGAAAAAGAGGTCAAACAACGCTTCATCAAAGAACCCGGTCAGATGCGCCTTCTGATAGTCGTTGATAAGTTATTGACTGGCTTTGATGCTCCGTCAGCCACATACCTCTATATCGACAAGAAAATGGCCGATCACAACCTTTTCCAGGCGATATGTCGCGTTAACCGGTTGGATGGTGAAGATAAAGAATACGGCTATATTGTCGACTATAAAGACCTTTTCCGCTCATTGGAAAAAACAGTTCAGGACTACACCGCAGAAGCCTTTGACGGTTACGACAAAGAAGATGTAGCCGGTTTACTGAAAGATCGATTACAGCAAGCCAAAATCGATCTTGATGGTGCTCTGGATGCCGTTCGTACTCTTTGCGAACCAGTAAAAATGCCACGTAACCAACTTGATTATCAGCATTATTTTTGTGGAGAATCAGGGGCGTCGATAGAGCAGTTATCTGAGAAAGAAGCTTTACGTCTGACATTGTATCAATCCGTGGCGAAGCTTATCCGTGCTTTTACCAATCTGGCAGGTGAGCTAACAGATG